>Ga0181526_10000038_pt1 | contig 135271 bp, 130 predicted proteins | sample PEATcosm2014_Bin_35_FD_119750 | JGI IMG/M metagenome (GOLD analysis project Ga0181526, IMG submission 119750) | Peatland microbial communities from MTU Mesocosm Facility, Houghton, MI, USA - PEATcosm2014_Bin06_30_metaG | ecosystem: Environmental > Terrestrial > Soil > Wetlands > Peat | place... | reverse complement strand
CACCAGTGTTTTACCGGTCTTAGCTTCCGCCGAATTGGAAGAATCAATCATGCATCGTTCTCCCTGCTCACGCCAGTTACTTTCTCCTCCCGTCGCCAAAGGCGACTGATTTGCTGAGATGCATTTGCCCGGAGTTGTTGCCGTAGTTGTTGGAAATAAGCTGCTTGACAAACGGCGCTGCAAGGCGTACCGACGGTTGCGCCATGCATAAAAAAATCTGCAAATCTGGTGAAGTGATTTTTCGCGAAGGGGACGAGTCCACCGAGGCCTATTGGATCATTTCAGGCCGCGTCGATATCACCATCCGCTCAGGGGGCGTCGGTCTGGCAGTGGCGCGACTGGGCCCGGGAGAGATTATTGGCGAGATGGGGCTGATTGACAACAAGCCACGCTCCGCCACCGCCACGGCGCTGGGCCCCACGGAACTGGAGGTCATCACAGAGGAGGAATTCGAGAAGGATGTGCTGCAACAGCCGGCCCGGCTGTGGACTTATTTGGGCAGATTGTTTGAGCGGCTGCGCGCGACGGACACCTTGCTGGAATTGGCCCGCGCGCGCCATCCGGCTTCCGCCGCCCCGGTCGTGACCCCGACCCTGCCGCCTCTGTCCGGCGGGGAAAGCGGGCCCGAACCGGTCGTCAGCCTGACGTCTGTCCTGCCCAATCCAGTCACGGCCAAGTTAATTAGTGTCAAAGTGGACCGATTTCCGTTTCGCATCGGGCGCGCGGGGGACAAGTGGTCGCCGTTTTTCCAAAATGAATTGTCCATTCCCGACGGGAAGCCGCTCCAGGTTTCGCGCCAGCACGCATCGATCGACAATGGCGGCGGCAAATGTTTTGTCAGCGACCGCGGCAGCCGCATGGGCACGATGGTCAACGGGGTGCAACTCGGCGTCCGCGCGGGCGCGATGGTGGCGGAATTGAAGGCTGGCGACAACACGGTCATTTTCGGCCATGCCGTTTCCAGTCCGCATCGCTACACGGTCAATGTTTCGGCCGGACGTTAAACGCGATCTTATTGCAGCGGACTCACCCAAACCCGGGTCCTCCAGCCTCGCGCGATAAAAGAGAATATTCGCGGATTTCGCCTGTTTCGCGGTTGTCAATTCTGATAGGCTCTTGAAACCTGAATTGTGCCGTCATGGCCGCCACCCAAAATAGGATTGCAGAAAGCGCTCAAAGCCAGTGCGGCCCCACGGTTTTTGCCGTCGTGGCTGGGCTCTTTTTCTTTGTTGCGATTTTGAAGTTTGGCGATCCGGTCATTTTGGACAACGTCGTCCGGCCGCCGGAAAATGCCCAGGCCGCTGTTTTCGAGTCGTGGCAGGTGAAATGGGGCTATTGGCTCATGCTGCCGCTGATTGTGGCGGGTCTGGCCGCCATTCGCTGGCAGACACCGGGTTTTAAATGGCGGCTGGCCCTTCCTTTGGCCTGGCTGGGGTGGCAGTTCATTTCCGCGACTCAAAGCGTCAGTCCGAAGCTGACGTCCATGACTTTGGAACATTTCTCGGCGTGCGTCCTTTTGTTTTATCTGGGTTGCTTTGCCTTGAAGGGGGTCAGGAATCCCTGGCCGTTGTGGACGGGATTGGCGCTGGCGCTATGCTGGATCATTCGCGCCGGCTTTGAGCAACATTTTGGAGGGTTGGAAGCGACCCGGCACTTCATTTATTCGATGAAAGACGGCACAGATTTGCCGCCGGGCGTGTTAAATGATCCCGCCTACTTGAGAAGAATCGCCAGCTCCCGGATTTTTTCCACCTTCGCCAATCCCGACGCCCTGGCCGGCGGCATCGTGCTGCTGTTGCCGGTGACGCTGGTTTTCCTCTGGCAAATCACCCCAAAAGTTCGGACGGCCATTCGCTGTGCGTTCGTGGCCATACTCGGCGGATGCGGATTGGCTTGTTTGTATTGGTCCGGATCCAAGGCGGGCTGGTTGGTGGCCCTTGTTGTGGGCATGGTTGCGTTGGGCCATTCCACCCTTTCCATAAAATGGAAGCGAATCTTGATTTGCGGGGTGCTCGTCCTCGGCGTGGCGGGTTTTGGGGTCCGATACGCGGCGTCCTATAAGAAACAGAAAGTCAGCATCGTGACCCGTTCTATTTACTGGCAGGCCGCCCTCCAGATCGCGGCAAAACATCCGGTGCTGGGAACCGGTCCCGGAACCTTCCCGGTGCCTTACGGACAAATCAAACGTCCGTCCGATGATTTTGCCCGGCTCTGCCACAACGACTACTTGGAACAGGCTTGCGATTCGGGTGTGCCCGGCTTCATTGCTTACACGACGATGATTGTCGGTTACCTGTCATGGCTGTATCGTTACCGTGTCAGGAACAATCGAGGGTTTGGCTTTTGCTTTGTGGTATGGCTTGGGATGATGGGCTTATGTTTGCACAGCATGGTTGAGTATCATCTTTATATCCCTGCTCTGGCGTGGCCAATGTTCTTTCTGATGGGTTGGGCCATGAATTCAGAGGATTAACGTTAACGTTTAAACGTTTTTGGTTTTTTTTGGCGAAAAATGGCTGATTTTTTGTCTGTGAATCCGGAAAAATTAGAGCTTGACGGCATTCGTTCATGTCCCTAAGTTCGGCTCAGTTAAAAGCAATGAAATATGCAGGGTCGATGAACGGCTACTGCCTTTTTTTTCAATGAGCATCTGGAAAAACGACGAGTTTAAGAGATTCCTCAAGGAGGCACTATGGATTTGAAAGATATCAAGGCCATTATTGACCTGATGCGGAAGAACTCCCTTTCCGAATTTGAGCTGGAACGGCAGGATTTCAAAATCAAGCTCAAGCGAGGGGTATCCGGCGCGGTTGTGCCTGTGGAGGAGCCGAGTGTCATGCCCTACGTGGTGCCGCTGGCGGTTCCGGCGCCTGGATTGCCAGCCGCGGCGCCTGAGCCGGTCGCCGCCGCCTCGCCGTCGCTGCTGGAAATCAAATCTCCCATGATCGGCACCTTTTACCGTGCGCCATCGCCGGAGTCCCCGAGTTATGTGGAAATCGGCGCGGAAGTGATGCCCGAGACGGTTGTTTGCTTGATCGAGGCGATGAAGGTGATGAATGAAATCAAAGCTGAGGTCAAAGGGGTTGTGACTCATATCCTCGTCGAAAACGCCAAGCCGGTCGAGTTTGGCCAGCCATTGTTCCGCATCCGGCCAAACTAGCCGGCGCGAACCGGCAGGTGATTACCCATGTTTGAAAAAATTCTGGTGGCCAATCGCGGCGAAATCGCTGTGCGCATCATTCGCGCGTGCAAGGAATTGAATATCCGCACCGTGGCGGTCTATTCGGAGGTCGATGCCAATTCCATGCACGTGCAGATGGCGGATGAAGCGATTTGCATCGGCAAAGCGGCCAGCAGCGAGAGCTATTTGCGCATCGACCGCATCATCAGCGCCGCTGAAATTGCCGATGTGGACGCGATCCATCCCGGCTACGGCTTTTTGTCGGAAAACGCGCACTTTGCCGACGTGTGCGAAAGCTGCAACATCAGGTTCATCGGGCCTAATTCCCGCGCGATGAATGCCTTGGAAAACAAGGCGGCGAGCCGCACCCTGGCCAGGAAGGCCGGCGTTCAGACTCCGCCCGGTTCCGAAGGCCCGGTCGAAAACGAGCAGGACGCCCTGGCCACCGCCAAACGGATCGGCTACCCGGTCATGATCAAAGCCATTGCCGGCGGCGGCGGACGCGGCATGAGGGCGGCGCACAACGATGTATCACTGGTCAAGGGCTATCACGCCGCCCGCAACGAAGCGGAAAAGGCATTTGCCAATTCGGCTGTTTACATCGAGAAATACATCGAGAATTGCCACCATATCGAATTCCAGATCCTGGGCGATCAACGGGGCAACATCATCCATATGGGCGAGCGCGATTGTTCCGTGCAGCGGCGCAATCAGAAACTCGTCGAGGAAACTCCCTCGCCCCTCATCGACGGCAAATTCAAGGACCTCCGCAAAAAAATGGGCAAGGCGGCCGTGCGCATTGCCGAAACCGCCCATTACACCAACGCCGGGACGGTCGAGTTCCTGGTTGATGACCAGGGCAATTACTTCTTCCTGGAGATGAACAAGCGTATCCAGGTGGAACATCCCATCACGGAGGAAGTCACCGGCTTTGACATGGTTAAGCTGCAAATCACCATCGCCATGGGCGAACCCATGCGCATATCCCAGGGAGATGTCCGTCTCCGCGGCCATGCCATCGAATGCCGCATCAACGCCGAGGACCCTTTTGATGATTTCCGCCCGTGCCCGGGCCGTGTGGAAATGTATTACGCGCCAGGCGGCCGCGGCACGCGCGTGGACAGCCACGTCTATGCCGGCTACACCATTCCCCCGAATTACGACTCCATGATCGGCAAACTCATCACGCACGGCAAAGACCGCCGGGAAGCCATGGACAAAATGAGCCGCGCTCTGGGCGAATACATGATTACCGGCGTCAAGACCACCATCGCCTTCGAGCAAGCCATCATGCAGGACCCGAATTTCCGCCGCGGCGTTTACACTACAGGCTTCCTGGAACAATTGCTCGGCGGCGCGCGCCGCGAGTTGATTGAGGAACAGGTCTGATTGGATCGCCTCCTTCCTGTTTATGAAGCCGCTGGCGCAATGCCGCCTCTACACGTTCATCGACACCGCCTGGCTCGGAGCGCGCCAGGCCGCCGCAGTCGCCCGGCAATTGTGTGATGGCGGCTCGGATTTGATTCAACTCCGCGCCAAAGGCGCCACCGCCGATGAGGTGTGCCGCCTGGCCGAACAAATCCTGCCCGTGCTGCATCGGGCCGGCGTCGGATTGGTCATAAACGATCATTGGGACATCGCTTGCAAAGTCGGCGCTGATTTTTGCCATTTGGGGCAGGAAGATTTTTTCGGCGCGGGGTGGAACGATTCTTCCCAACTAATCCCTTCTGATGAAAGATTAGGATTAGGATTAAGATTAGGATTAGGATTAGGAGGGGATAAGTCGCACATTCCTTTGCTGGGGCTCAGCACCCATGCGCCCGCACAAGCGCTCCGCGCCCTGGCCGCCCGCCCGGCTTACATCGCCATAGGCCCCGTCTATCCGACGCCGACCAAGCCAGGCGTCGCGCCCGTGACCCTGGACTATGTGCGTTGGGCGGCGGCGAACATCCCGATACCGTGGTTTGCCATAGGCGGGATCAACCTAGGAAATATAAGCGAAGTTCTCCAAGCCGGAGCGACGCGCGTCTGCGCCGTCACCGCCATCCTCAACGCCCCCGACCCCGTCGAAGCCTGCCGGCAATTCAGGCGGAAGCTTGCAGTTTGACATGGTTTGATTTTCTCAAGACAAACCACCCCGGAAAAAACAGTGAAAATTTCCGGGTTTTTCAAGTAAAAAGGAAAGTTGTCAAGGGGAAAATTGCGCAAAAAAACAGTGAAAATTTCGACATTTTGAGAAGCCACAACCCGTTGCAGGCAAGGTCTTTACAAAAGCAGCTTGAAGCCAGTATTTACGACAGCACTGAAATGGGGAAAGCAAAGCAAATGCTGAAGGCTGAAGGCTAAAGGCTGAAGGCCAAAGGCTGAAGGCGAAGGGCTGAAGGCTGAAGGCGAAGGGCTGAAGGCTGAAGGCGAAGGGCTGAAGGCGAAAGGCTGAAGGCGAAAGGCTGAAGGCGAAAGGCTTCCTCCTTCGCGAAAGAGGCTTCCGCCTTCGTTAAAACTACGGACAAGACGGCGGACTGGCGAAAGGCTTCCTCCGTCGCTGCGCCTGAAGGGGCGACGGCGGCGTGGAGGCCGGAACCGCGAAAAACAAAGCAAATGCTGAAGGCTGAAGGCTGAAGTTGAAACCGGCGGCCAAACGGCCAGACCCATCGTGCTGTAAGCTTGGGAAGATATGGATGATAGGTCGGGAAAACCCGTAACATCCGTTACATTGTTGATAGTCAACGACTTAACCCTAACATAAAGAGCAACAGACCCGTAACATGTAACTGGTTTTCCGGGGAAAATCGGTCAAACTCACAACTCATCGCCCGGTATTGGAGGCACGTCGGGTACTTTGTCCAGCAATGCGTTAAAATCCGCCGGATTGGCGCGGAGTGCGCGGGTTTCCATATCATCGCGAATTCGCCATGCCTCCACTTGCGCGGACAGAGCCAGGGCGACGATTTGATCCACGCTGACCTTTTCGCGTTCAGCAACCTCGGAGGTCAACCGGGCCAGGTAATCCGGCACTTTGGCTTCAATGGTCTTCATGTTTACTTTCTTAATTGTCGCAGAAATTCACGCGGTGTCACGACGGAAACTCCGAGCCGGACCGCTGGCTGTAAATGTCGCACGTTATGGGTAATAATGCAATCGGCCCGGCTTTCCACCGCCAGATGAACCATCATTTCGTCATCGGCATCCTCTAACACCGGCCACCAGCGTGTGCCAAGCCGTCTTTTTTCGCTGCGGGAGCACAGCCCATCCAGCAGCCGTTCAATTTCCTCATGGGTGTATGGCAGGAGGGCTTGTTCGCGATGCAAAATCTCCTGGTATTCTGTGAGGAGGGTATTGCTCAGAAGGAGAGTCCACCGGCCCTGGCTCAACAGGCGGAGAAGCTCGTGCGATGCGCCACTGCGGGAGCGCAGTCCCGCCAGAAGAACATTGGTGTCCGCCACAGCCCTCATTTCGATGTTTCCTCCACGACTTTGACTTTCTCCGGCACGAGGCCGAAATGTCAAGCGGATACAGGCAGCGATGCGATGCAAAATGCGCTGAATTTTTTGCCGCGAAGGAGCGCACGGAGCACAAAGACTGCGAGATCATGGAAAACCGGGGAATATAGAAAGGCTGAAGGCTGAAGGCTGAAGGCTGAAGGCTGAAGGCTGAAGGCGAAGGGCTGAAGGCTAAAGGCTGAAGGCGAAAGGCTGAAGTCGAACCTGCAATCATGGGAAGGAGAGGGCTTTGCCGGGTTTGCGCTTGGGATTCCACGGCTGGCTCATGAAAACCCGATGGTTGCTGTTTGCGGTCGGCCTCATCCCGGCCTTCGCTCCGAAGCTTCGGCCCGGCAAGCTGACCTTCGCCCTGGCAAAGTTGGTTTTTAGCTCTCCCTCACCCAACCCTCTCCCCAAGGAGAGGGCTTTGCCGGGTTTGCGCTGGGATTCCACGGCTGGCTCATGAAAACCCGATGGTTGGTGGTTTGGCTGCCCTCATCCCGGCCTTCGCTCCGAAGCTTCGGCCCGGCAAGCTGAGCTTCGCCCTGGCAAAGTTGGTTTTTAGCTCTCCCTCACCCAACCCTCTCCCCAAGGAGAGGGCTTTGCCGGGTTTGCGGCACAACTGGACTCAGCGGCGGGACGCCGCTGCCACACTGCACACTGCGTAAAAAGCTCATTGCCCTTGGGCCTGCGTTCGACCAACATCCATTCATGCTGGCCCGTTTTTTGTCCGCTGTTGTCAATGGAACGCTTCCGAGCCTTTTGTCCGGAAGGTTCCGAACGATGGTCGTTGCGGGCCTCGTTTTGCTCCTGCCGGCCGCGGCCAGCAACGGCGCCAAGGATCCGTCGCCCTCGGCGTTGCGCGCCCGGATCGATGTGGCCAATGGAAAGGTGCGCCGCGCCCTGGTGCGCATCCGCGTCGTTTCGACCGATTTCCGGGACGGGCGCGAGGTCAAAATGCAGGCCGTCGGCAGCGGCGTCATCATCACCAAGGACGGCTATCTCGTGACCAACCATCACGTCGCCGGCCACGCGGCGCGCATGTTTTGCACGCTCTGGAACCGCGAGGAAATCGAGGCGGTGCTAATCGGCACCGACCCGTTGACGGATATTTCGGTGCTCAAGCTTAAACCGGAAAAGCCGCGCGAGTTCACGCCGGCCAGCTTCGGCGATTCGTCGGCCCTGCGCGTCGGGGATTCGGTGCTGGCCATGGGCAGCCCGATGGCGCTCTCGCAATCGGTCACGCTGGGCATCATCAGCAATACCGAGATGGTTTTGCCGCGCTTCTGGGGCGAGTCGAGCCGGTTCCAATTGGACGGGGAGGATGTCGGCTCGCTGGTGCGGTGGATCGGTCATGATGCGTCGATTTACGGGGGCAATTCCGGCGGGCCGCTGGTCAATCTGCGCGGCGAAATTGTCGGCATCAACGAGATCAGTTACGGTTTGTCCGGCGCGATCCCGGCCAATTTGGTCAAGGCGGTGGCCGGGCAATTGATGGCGACGGGAAAAATCGAGCGGAGCTGGCTGGGGCTTGATCCGCAGCCGCTTTTCAAGGAGTGGCCGGATGAGAAGGGACTTCTTATCGCCGATGTCTGGGACGATTCGCCGGCGGCCAGGGCGGGCCTGAAGACGGGCGACTTGCTTCTAAGCCTGGCGGGCAAGCCCATCAACGTTCGCTTCGACGAACAGATGCCTGATTTCATCGCGCTGGCGACGAGCCTGCCGCTGGGCCGGCCCGTATCCGCCGTGGCCAAGCGGGAGGGGAAGGAGATTGAGGTTTCCATGATTCCCATCGAGCGCGGGGAGGTTTTTCCCAAGCAGCAGGAATTCAAACAATGGGGACTGACGGCGCGCAACTTTTCGTTTTTGCTGGCCAGGGAAATGAAGCGGACCAACCTGGATGGAGTGCTGGTCACATCCGTTCGTCCGGGCGGACCCGCCGGCAATGCCAAGCCATCCCTGGAGCGCGGCGATGTCCTGGTGCAGATCAATGGCGAGCCGGTCAAGTCGGTCGGGGACTTGGTAGAGCGGACGCGGAAGTTGACGGAAGGGCAGAGCGAGCCTCTGCCGGTGCTGGCGACCTTCGAGCGCCGGGCGGCGCGGTATCTGGCGGTGGTGCGGGTGGGGATCGAGGATGAGAAGGATCCCGGCCTGGAAGTGACCAAGGCCTGGCTGCCGGTGGAGACGCGCGTGATCAGCCGCGAAATCGCCAAACAACTGGGCCGGCCGGAGTTGAAGGGCTTTTACCTCACGCGGGTGTATCCCGACAGCACGGCGGACAAGGCCGGGCTGAAGCCGGGCGACTTTATCCTGGCCCTGGACGGCGAAAAGCTGACGGCCTCGGGGCCGGAGCATGAGGATGAGTTGGAGAGTTTGATCCGCCAGTACGACGTTGGCAAAACGGTGGAGTTGTTGGTCCTGCGCGACAAAAAGGAAATGAAAATTTCCGTTGAACTGGCGCGCTCGCCGCGGCTGCGGCGGGAAATGAAGAAGTACCGCAATGACGATTTCGAATTCACCGCCCGCAACGTGTCGTTTTTCGACGCGGCCGAGAAGCAGTGGGACAAGGACCAGCAAGGGGCGCTGATCGAGGAGGTCAAGCCCGGCAGTTGGGCCGAGCTGGCCAATCTCTACGTGGGCGACCTATTGGTGGAAGTGGACGGCCAGCCGGTGGCCAACGTCGATGCCTTGCGCCAGGCCATGGACAAGATCGCCGCCGCCAAGAAGCCGGCGGTGGTGATGAAAGTCACGCGCGGCATCCACAGCGCCTACCTGGAATTCGAACCGGACTGGAAGAACTAATTGTTACCAAACGCAAACATGACAAACATTATGAATCGCAAACTGACCCTGATGGCAACGGCCCTGACTTTATTGGCGGCGACATGCCGCGCGGATGATTTGGCGGACAAAGGCCGCGACATTTTCAAAAAGAACCGTCTTGCCGTCGTCACCGTGCAGGTGGTTGTCAAAATGTCCGCCACCGGCGGCGAACGCTCGACCACGCCGAGAGAGTCCAAGCAGGACCTGACCGGCACGGTCATCGACCCGTCGGGCTTGACGGTGCTGGCGCTATCGGCGGCGGACCCGGCGGAGCTGTACCGGCGCATGTCGGACGAGTACAAAATCGAGTCGCAGATCAATGAAGTAAAAATTTTACTTGACGATGGCACGGAATTGCCGGCGGAGATCGTGCTGCGCGACAAGGACCTGGACCTGGCCTTCGTGCGGCCCAAGACCAAGCCATCGGCGCCGATGACGGCGGTGGATTTGAGCAAATCCGCCGTGGTGGAGATACTGGAGCCGGTCATTGCGTTGAACCGGCTGAACCGGGCGGCGGGACGCGCCTATTCCGCCGCCGCCGAGCGCATCGACGCGGTCATTCAGAAGCCGCGCACGTTTTACATTCCCGAGTCGGGCGCCAGCTCGGCGTCGCTAGGCTCGCCGGCCTTCGCGCTCAACGGGGACATTGTGGGGATATTTGTCATGCGCGCGGTCAGCGCGGGCGAGACGAGCGGGCGCAACATACGCGAGAACATGACGGTCATCCTGATCCCTGCACAGGACATTTTGAAGGGCGCCAAACAGGCGCCTGAGGCCAAAGGCGATGCCGACAAACCGGCGGACAAGCCGGCGCAAACGAAGGACCAAAAGGACGGCAAAGACCAGAAGTGATCTGACGGGCAACGGTGTTTCCGGCTCTTGCTTCTCAGAGAGGTGTACCAGGATTAAGACCCAACCCTTGCGGGTCCGGGAGCAAATCAGCAAACTCATATTCGCGATGAAATTGCCGGTGGATACTTTGATTGCGCGTCGGAAGGTCACGGACTATCTTCTGGCGTGGCGGGTGGAGGACGACAAGTCCGCCTTCCTTGCCAGAGCGGGTTATGGGCCGCAAACGGCGGACAACTTGCTGGCGGATTTGCGGGCACAGTTGTTGCCGTTGGAAGCCACATTATTGGAAAGAGACGAATATGGCGCAAAATATGAAATTCGCGGAAAACTGACAGGACCAAACGGAAGAAGCTTGCGCGTGGTGTCCATCTGGATGATTGAAGACACCACTGGCGAGGCCAAATTTGTGACGCTTTACCCGGACAAGAAATGAAATACGAGATGTTCAGCAGAGTGGCATTGAAGGCAAATCTTCCCAAGCATCGGCTGCGGTGCGGCGACTTGGCGACGATTGTCGAATACCATGAAGGCCGGCCAGGACAAGAACCTGGATACTCGCTGGAAGTGTTTAACGCGGTGGGAGACACTGTTGATGTGATCACGTTGCGCGAGTCGCAAATCGCGCCATTGACGGCAAAAAGCGTCCTTCATGCGCGTCCCCTCTCGGCAGCCCGCTGAATCCAGGCGTCAGCTTTTCCGTCGAGGAAAAACCAAAATGAGAGCTTGCCAAGCAGGCGGGGTTGGTATAGTGTCACCATCCTTTTTGGGCGCCGTGTGAGCGGCGGGCGGTTGAATCGAACAAGTGGCTGGCCGCCGCCACAGGAAGATTTTAAATTATGTCAGTCAGAATTCGTATGAAGCGGGTCGGAACAACGAATGCGCCTTATTTCCGCATAGTGGTGGCGGATTCGCGCAGCCCGCGGGATGGCAAGTTCATCGAGGAAATCGGCACTTATCAACCGCGAAAAAAGGGCGAGAATTACAAGCTGGACCTCGAACGGGCCAAATACTGGATCAGCAAAGGAGCCCAGCCCAGCGAGACCGTGGCCAGTTTTTTGAAGAAGCTCGGCAAAGCCCCCGCCGCGCCGGCTTAACTCTTTGGCCCCATGCAAGCTTTTTTGGAATATGTGGTCAAGGGGTTGGTGAATCATCCGGAGGCCGTCACGGTCACTCCGGTGGTCAAGGACGCCCTGACGATTTATGAACTGCGGTTGCATCCGGATGACGTGGGCAAGGTGATTGGACGGCAGGGCATGACGATCAATGCCCTGCGTTCGCTCCTGCTGGCGGGCAGCGCCAGGAAATCGCTGCGCTGCTCCCTGGAAATCGTCGAGGAAAAGCCTCCGGCATAGCTTGAAAATTGATGTGCTCACTTTGTTCCCGGAAATGTTCACGGGACCGATAGATGTGAGCATTGTCCAGCGGGCCCGCAAGAACGGCCTTTTGGAATTGCGGGTGCATAATCTTCGCGATTACACTCACGACAATTACAAGACGGTGGATGACCGTCCGTTCGGCGGCGGGCCGGGCATGGTGTTGAAACCGGAGCCGATTTTTGAGGCGGTCGAGGCGCTGGCCGGGGAAAAGACCCGGGTCATATTAATGAGCCCGGCGGGCCGGACGTTTGATCAGGGCGTGGCCCGGGAATTGTCCCGGCAGGAAGAGCTGCTCTTTATTTGCGGCGCGTACGAGGGCGTGGACGAACGGGTGCGCGAAGCGCTGGTGGATGATGAATTGTCGATTGGCGATTACGTGCTGAGCAACGGTTCCCTGCCGGCCATGGTGGTGATCGATGCGGTGACGCGTTTGTTGCCGGGGGCGCTGGGCGATGACCAGAGCGCGGTGGACGAATCGTTCAGCCAGGGATCGCTCGAGTATCCGCATTATACGCGGCCGGCGGAATTTCGCGCCATGAAGGTGCCGCCGGTGCTTTTGTCGGGCAACCACGCGGAAATTGAAAAGTGGCGGCGCGAGCAGGCGCGGTTGCGGACACAGGCGCGGCGGCCGGATTTATCGGGCGGAGAGGCGGGCGCCGGGCAGTGAAGGAAAGATTTTATGAACCAGGCATTATTAGACAAAATTGAAACAGAACAGTATCGCAAGGAGACCGGCACTTTCGGCGTCGGCGACTCCGTGCGCGTCCATACCAAAGTGGTCGAAGGCGACAAGGAACGCATCCAGATTTTCTCCGGCGTGGTCATTGGCCGCCGGGGGCACGGGCTGAATTGCACGTTTACCGTCCGCCGCATCAGTTACGGCGAAGGAGTCGAGCGCATTTTCCCGCTGCACTCGCCGCGCATTGACAAGGTGGAGGTGGAGCGGAAAGGGTCCGTGCGCCGCGCCAAATTGACTTACTTGCGCCAGCGCATCGGCAAGGGCGCCACTTTGGTCAAGGAGAAGGAAGGACGCGCGCCGGCCAAAACACACGCCGCCGCGCCTGTTCCCGAAGCCGCGCCCGTTGCCGACGACGCCGCCCCCAAATAGCGCGCGACAGCGGTTTGCGGGGGATTGGCGGGGAAAATGTCGAATGACGAAATCCTGATGACCAATCAATGCCCAAACGACACAATGACGAAACTTCGTCATTCGAGCTTCGTCATTCATTGGTCATTGGCGCCTGGGCATTCTTTATTGCCCATCATTGTTCTACTCCTGGGACTCTGCTTCCCGACGGCCGCCTTGGCCGCGCCCAAAACGCAAATCCGCCTTTTGCTTTCGGCGGAAGCGGCGCGGCCTGGAGACGTGATCTGGGCCGGTCTGGAAATGGACATGCCCCGGCCGTGGCACACGTATTGGCGCAATGGAGGCGATGCCGGCCAGGCCACTGAGATCAAATGGACCCTGCCCGAGGGCGTCACCGCCGGCGAAATCAACTGGCCGATCCCCGAGAAAGAGATCGACACCGCCGGCGACACCTCTCTTGTCACTTACATTTACACGAACCAAGTGGTTTTGCTGGTTCCCATCACTCTGGATAAATCGTTGCGCGCAGGGCCATTGACGGTCACGGCGTCGGCCAAATGGATGGAGTGCTCCGACATTTGCGTGATGGCCGATGGCGAAGCCACTGCCACGCTGACCATCGGCGATACCGCCAAACCCTCGCCCGGAGCGACAACCATCGAGAAGTGGCGCGACAAAGTTCCGCGGCCGGATACCGCGTCCAAGGCCACAGCTTTTTGGGAAGGCAACCCGCCAAAGGACAATGCGCGCGGGCTGATTATTGAATGGAAAACTAATGCGACCCCCGCCGACTTTTATCCCCACGCCAGCACAAACTTCGAAGTGGCGGGAATGACGGACACATTGCCAGGCCCGGCGGGGACGATTCGTCTTCACAAAATTGTCAAGAAGAGCGAAGGCGAATGGCCCAAACAGATTGATGGAATTCTCGTGGGCAAGGTTGGTTTTCCTGACCGCATCGGGCTGGAGGAGCATCTGACCATCCAGGCGCCCGCCGCCGCCACGGCCCCGCCCGCCAACGCCCCGGTGCCAACCGGTTCTCTCCTGGTTAAGCTGTTGCTGGCCTTTGTGGGGGGGCTGATTTTGAACGTGATGCCCTGCGTGCTGCCCGTGATCGCATTGAAAATTTTGGGCTTCGTCAATCAATCCAAGGAAGAAGCCCGGCGCGTGCGGCAATTGGGCGCGGTCTATGGCTTGGGGGTATTGGTTTCGTTCCTGGTTTTGGCCGGGCTGGCCATCGGGACGCAACTCGCCGGAGGCGTAGCCAATTGGGGGGATGTTATTCGCAATCCGCAGTTCCAAGTCATGATCACCATTTTGATCACGCTGATCGCGCTGAATCTGTTCGGCATCTTCGAAATCACTCTCAGTGGAAAGGCCCTGGGCGCGGCAAGCGAACTATCGGCGAAGCCGGGCTTCCCAGGCGCGTTCTTCAATGGCGTGCTGGCCACTCTTCTGGCAACCCCTTGCACGGCGCCGATTCTCGGTGGCGCGCTGGCCTTTGCCCTCACGCAATCGCCGCTGGTCACCGTCCTGGTTTTCCTCGCGGTCGGACTGGGGCTGGCCTTTCCCTTCGTCGTGCTGTGCTGGAATCCGCGTTTGCTCAAAGTGCTGCCGAAACCGGGCGCGTGGATGGAGAAATTTAAAAATGCCATGGGTTTTCCCATGCTGGCCACTGCCGTCTGGCTGATGTGGGTTTCTTCCTACAGGGAGGACGATGAGCTTTGGCTTGGGTTTTTCCTTGTAGTGCTGGCGCTGGCGGCCTGGGTCTGGGGCCAATTCGTGCAACGAGGCGCGCGATGCCAAACGCTTGCGGCGGTTATTTCTCTGGTACTAGTTGGGATGGATTACGGATTCATCTTGGAAGGGCAGCTTCAATGGCGCTCGCCTCCCCAAGCCAAAAGGGCCGGGATCGATTGGAAGGTATGGAGCGATGAAGCAGTGGATAAAGCGCGCCGCGCCGGCCATCCGGTCTTGGTGGACTTCACCGCCAAGAGTTGTGCCACATGCAAGATCAATCTGGCCAGCAGCCTTGAGATCGACCGGACTCGGGCCAAGCTCAAGCAAATAGGCGCGGTGGCCTTCAAAGCCGATTATACTCGTGCAGACCCGGCTATCGCTCAGGAACTCCGACGTTTCAATGCTTCGGGCGTCCCGTTGGTGCTGGTCTATTCGAAGGACCCGGGCAGGGAACCACAGATCCTGCCGACTTTCCTGACGCCCGCCATCGTGCTTAACGCGCTGGATCAAGCTGCGAAATGACTTTGAACTTTGCGTCCTGGACTTTAAACTCCGACCAACATGGCAGAAGCAAATGCACGACCGCTGGTTGGCATCATCATGGGCAGCCAGTCCGATTGGGAAACGATGCAGCACGCCGCCAACCAGTTGGCCGACTTGAAGGTGCCGCACGAGGTCCAGGTGATTTCAGCCCATCGCACGCCCGATCTTCTGTTTGACTACGCCTCGGGCGCGGCGGCGCGGGGCCTGGAGGTGATTATCGCCGCGGCCGGGGGCGCGGCGCATCTGGCCGGCGTGACCGCCGCGAAAACATGCCTGCCGGTCCTGGGCGTGCCGATGGAATCAAATTCGCTGCAAGGCCTGGATTCCCTGCTCTCGATGGTGCAGATGCCCGGCGGCGTTCCGGTCGGAACCCTGGCCATTGGCAAGGCCGGCGCGATCAACGCCGCCCTTCTGGCCACCGCCATTCTCGGCAACAAACATCCCCAACATCGCCGGGCCTACGAGAACTTCCGCGCCAAACAAACCGAGCGCTGCGCTGCCAATCGGCGGATCAAAAAACCCGGCCGCCCATGATTTGCCTGGCGGGGGCGGAGCCGAGGTTATCGGGCAAAAGACATCGAAAACTGTCGGGTGACTTTACAGAACAAGCCCGCGAGTTCTAACCTGCTGTAAATCAGGTAATTAGAACCGAAGGAAGGCGGAGTCGCCGCAGTTGATTGTCGGCGGGCTTTACAGATTCCGGCAAAACAGCTTTATCCGCGCTTCTTTTCCACTGTGGAAATGCCGGTGCTAAGTTGTTGTAAGCAAAGGAATTACGATGCCAGGGATGTCAAATACACCGGACCTGAATTGGATTGGCACGTTTCCAGCTTAATACCGATGCAGTGGCACGATAAAACCATTGAGCGATCAGTGGATAAAGATACTGTAGCTTGTAAAAAAACAATTAACACGAAGGCACACATGATGAAAAAGATTAAAGTAATGGGCTTGGCCGCAGTTGCAATGCTAGCCATCCCCGCAATAAGTTCAGCTCAGAACGTTGCCGTCTGGTTGGACGGCAATCTGTCAGATGGCGGCAACCCCATCGTTCAAGATGTCAACTCGCTTGGCTTCACCGCCACGTTGGTGACGACCGCTCAATTGGATACCCCGGGATTTCTTAACGGCTTCAGCGCCTTGGTGCAGAGCCGGTATGATTCCTACTTCGGCTCGTACCTGGATGCGACAGCAGCGGCAAATGTGACCGCCTACGTCGGCGCGGCTGGCTCTGCCGGCCAGGGCGCAGTGGCTCTGCTCTCCAATGACGCGTCGGACAATCTTGCCAACTCCAGCAGCGGCGATCCGTTTGATGCCAATATCAATGCCCTGTTTGACAACGCGGTGAAGTTCGCGGTTGTCAGCGGCCATGGTTTCGTTGGCGAATTCAACGGCGCGGTGCAGGCGATGGCAGCGAATACCGCCGGTGTGCCTGCTGAGGACTTGCTTACGGGCACTGCCTCTCCTGTTGGTGGCTACGGTCCTGAGTTCACCTATGGCGTAGGCCCAGCCGGCGCGGGCCACCCGATTGACGCGGGTGTGACCTTCCCGTTCACGGATAGCGATAATACGACGTTCTTGACGACCATCACCGGTGCCAATCCTGACGAAATCGTTGACATCTATACAAGCCAAGGTATCGACGGTGTGCCAGCAGTGTTGGCCAATGTCGCCGCCCAAAACGGTGGTCATGCTCCTGATGCGGGCAGCACCATGCTTCTGATGAGCTTGAGCCTTGGTGGCATCGCCGCGATGCGCCGTCGGTTCGCGAAATAAGGCGAAAGCCTCGTAACGTTTCTTTTCACAAACCCGCTGGTTCGCCAGCGGGTTTTTTCGTTCCCCGATCACCGCGACACCGCGCCATCCGAGATTTGAAAACAGCGCCTGCGGCGCTTTAAATTGTGCCCAAGGTCAGCTTCTCGACACTACTTCGCCAAACCCAATTCGACCGCCATCGCCTTTTCGCTTTTCAGCTCGTTGACCGAGGCGGTGATTTTGCCCCGGCTGAATTCATTCAGTTCCAAGCCCTGGACAATTTGAAGTTTTTTGCCGTCGCTGCGAACGGGGAAGGAACAGATGAGTCCCGCCTCAATCCCATAACTGCCGTCCGAACAAACACAGACGCTATGCCAGTCGTTGGGCGGCGTCGGCGTCATGATGGATTTGACGCTGTCAATGGCGGCGTTGGCGGCGCTGGCCGCGCTGCCGGCTTTGCGGGCGTTCAATACAGAAGTGCCCCGTTGCGCCACAGTCGTCACAAATTCAGTCTTCAGCCAGTTCTCGTCCCCAATCGCGGCGGCGACGGGCTGGCCGTTGATTTTGGCGTGGTAAAAATCGGGGAACATCGTCGGGCTGTGATTGCCCCAGACGGCGAGGTTGGAAACGGCGGCGACGCCGACGCCGGCTTTTTTAGCCAACTGCGCCCTGGCGCGATTCTCGTCCAGGCGGGTCATGGCAAACCAGCGCTCGGGCGGAATCTCCGGCGCGTTCTGCATGGCAATGAGGCAATTGGTGTTGCAGGGATTGCCCACGACCAGGATGCGGACATCCGGGGCGGCGTTTTTCTGCAAGGCGCGGCCCTGGCCGGTGAAAATCTTGCCATTGATGGCCAGCAAATCCTTGCGTTCCATGCCCGGCTTGCGCGAAACGCTGCCGATGAGCAACGCCCAATGAATGCCGCGAAAACCCTCCTCCAAATCCGCTGTGGCGGCCAGTTTCTGCACAATGGCCGGGGCGCAATCCTCCAGTTCCATGACGACGCCCTGCAGAATGGGCAGCGCGTCAGGAATATCGACCAGGTTGAGCATCACTGGTTGATCGGGGCCAAAGACCTCGCCGGAGACGATGCGAAACAAGATGGAATAGCCGATGGCGCCCGCCGCGCCGGTGACCGCAACACGAATAGGAGTTTTATTCATAATTCAGGCCGTGCTTAATGCCCGTCGCTTGGCGCGATGGCAAGAGCAATTGCAAAAGCGCCCTTGAAATCGAATTGGTCATTTCCCGGGATCCGTCCATGGAATGCCATTCCCTACCCGCAGGCTCGAGGGAGTTCAGGCGGAAAACAGCAACAACTAACTAAGGCCCCTTCGCGCAACGGAACCCTATGCTCGTGCTGCTGTATGTCGGGCCGTTGCTATCGCGATCGGCGCAGCGCGAGGTGAGGGAATTGGCAATCCAATTGCCGCCGCGTATCATACGGGCGCTCCCGGATGCCGGTCCTGTAGGATTGGTGGTGGTTGGTTGGCCAAACGGCGTTGCATACCAATCCCAGCACCATTCGAACACATTCCCGGCCATGTCGTAGAGTCCATAGCCGTTGGCCGCAAAGAACCCCACGGGGCTCGTGTACGGATACCCGCCGGTATCAAAGTTGGTGTTGAATCCGTTCGGCCCCAAATCGAAGCTGTTGCAGTTGGTGCAGCCGTAGACGTTGGCCTGGCTTTGGGAAATCGTGTCACCCCACGGAAACCGTTGCACGTTCAACCCGCCCCGCGCTGCCTTCTCCCACTCCGCTTCCGTCGGCAACCGATAGCCGCTCGCGCCCCAATTCACGTATGGCGCCACATCGCCATTCGTATAGACCTCAGTCAACCCCATGTCCGTGTAATAGACCGGAGTCAAACCAGCCTGCTGCGACCGAGCATTGCTCCACTTCACCGCGTCATACCAATTCACCGTCTGCACCGGATGATTCGTCGCCTTGCCCGCGCCGGGATGGTCGAATCCATATCCGTTGTTTGTGGCCCAATTATAGACCGTCTGCCATTGACTGTAACTCACCAGGTTCGTGTCCATGTAAAACGCCGCCACATTTACGGTGATGGCGGGGATGGCATCGCCTTCGGCATCCAGAGTGTCCCCCATCGTGAATGGGCCGGGGGGAATGAGCGCCATGCCCGAAGCCGACGAAATGGCAAGCGGACCCAACTGATAAAACCGCTGCGCGGACCCATTCAAGTTGGTATCGATCACCTCCGTCGTCGTGTTCGTCGCTGTGATCGTCGAACCGAGGGGAGTCCAGGAGGGGTCCCCGATATTCTGCTTGTATTGGAGCTGGTAGGTCGTGAAGGCGGTGCTGTTCCACTCAATCTGGGGCTGTTGATTCGTGAACATTATTGTCAACTGCGGCCCCTGGCATTTTCCGGCGCTGCCGGCAGAGTAAATGGCCGCTATTTCACTGGCAGCCAGGGCGCGGTTGTAAATGGAAATCTCATCCAGCAGCCCGTTGAAAAAGTAGTTGCCCTCGGCCTCTCCAATCATCAAGGGAGAAGCCGAGTTGGGTATGGCGCGGCTGTCGTTGTTGGTGGAAACAGCGCTTCCGTTGATGAAGAAGACATAATTGGTTGACTGGCGTGTTACCGCGACGTGATACCATTGGTCCAGCGCCGGCGAAAAGGCATAAGACCCAATGAGAGCCGCTCCGTATGCTCCGTTGATTTGAAATTGAAGAATTCCGCCGTTCAAACAGAAAATCCATTTGTTTTGGGCGCCAGCGCCCGCGTCACTTGATAGCATTGCCGGAGCACCGTTTGTATTGGCAAAATTGGCCCACAGCTCCAAGGTGAAACTATTCGTGCCGAAGGCCCACTCCGGGCTGTAATACGTCTGAACATAAGCGCCCGATCCATTCAACAAGAATGCCTGTCCAACCTCGCCCTGCGCATAGGTGGCTCCGTTTTGCAGTGATCCGTTGATGGTTTGGATAAAGTCCTCTGTCGTGCCGTTGCCGCTCCACCAACCAACCAGACCCGATGTGTCGGGATCGCATTGCGCATGGGCCAGGCGGGCGAAGCCCAAAAGGAGCGACAGCCCGGCAACAAGCCGTATCGTGATGACAGGTTTTAAGCGCAGACCACCCATGCGGTGCATTGGCAATTCTACCATTTATTGCGGCAAAAGGCAATCCGGCGGTGAAAGAAAGGCTAAAATGTTTGAAATTGGCGGCCGACAAAAATGGTCGAATTTGTTCCAATCGGAACGCCCAATGAGAGAAACGACGATGTTGGCCTGACAAAGGTCGGGATCGAAGCAGTATAATAATCCAACGTTGATGCAGCTCACTGCTTGGGACGGAGCAGAATGGCCTTTTTGACGGTGCCTTCGGCTTCCACACTGGCGGCTTCGATGCCGGGGGCATCTTTGAGCGCGTTGTAAATGATGCGCCGGTCAAAGGCGCTCATCGGCTCCAATTCGACGACGTCGCCCCAGCGCCGGACTTTTTCGGCGGCGGCCTGGGCTTTTTGCACAAGGGCTTCGCGGGCTTTGGCGCGATAACCGCCCACGTCGATCAGGACCTTGGGGTTGGACTGGTCCTGCTGGAAAAGCATGCGATTGGTCAGATATTGCAAATCCGAAAGGGTCTGGCCCTGCCGGCCGATGAGGCGTCCGGAATCGTCTGTCTTGACATCCAGAAAGACGCCGTCTTCCAGGGCATGTTCTTCGACCGTGGCTTCAAACCCCAAATGTTTCAGGAGTTGTTCGAGTATGGCTTTGGATTGCGCTGGCATATGTCATTTATAGTTTATTGCGTCGGGCCAAGCATAACCATCCTGTCAATTAATGGCTACATCTTTTTCTTGGGAACGACAGCAGCCGGTTGGGCGGCAGTCTCTTCCGTCGTCTTGGTGAGATAGGTTTGGAGGATGCTCAACAAGTTCGACACCGTCCAATACAGGACCAGCCCCGACGACATCCTGTAAAACATGGCGACGAACAGGAGGGGCATGTAACGCATCATCTTCGCCTGGCCGGGGTCCATGCCCGGGGAAGGCGGGAGAATGTGCGACTGCCACAACTGCGTCGCGCCCATGATGATGGGGAGGGGATTGATCGGAAAACCGCCCAGAAAAGGGAGATACCCCACGGTGTCGGGCTGGGAAAGGTCGTGGGCCCAAAGGAAATGATCGCCGCGCAATTCGATGGCGCTGCGCAACATGTAGTAAAAACCAAAAAAGACGGGAATTTGGATCACCGTGGGCAGGCAACTGCCCAGCGGGCTGACTTTGTGCTCCTTCATGAACTCCATCGTCTTTTGGTTCTTCTTGACCGGGTCATCCTTGTATTTGTCGGCGATGGCTTTCATCTGCGGCTGAAGGGCCTGCATGCGCTTTTGCGATTTTGTGCTCGCTTTGGTCAGCGGCCAGAAAATGCCTTTGATGATGAGTGTGATGGCGATGATGGTCCAGCCATAGCCCCACGTTCTTGGTCCCAGGGCATGCAGTCCGTTCAAGGAAATCAACAACGCCTTGGAGAAGAAGCCGGTGAACCCGCTGAAATCCATGATCAGGTCCAGATTGTTGTTCATTCTCTGGCCGATTTGGGCCAGGCGGTTATATTCCTTGGGGCCGGCGTAAAAAGTGAAGTCGTTCGTAAGTGTCTGATGGGGTGGCAGGACGGCCTCGGGATACCAGAAGACCACTTCCAGTCCGTTGGTCAGCAACGCGCTGGTGGCGTTCGTCAAACCCACCATTTCCGGCGGGGCGATGGAGATGGGATGAATGATGACCCGCGGCGCGGGGTTGCCTGGAATGGCGGCGAAAGTGAAGAATTGGTTGTGGACCGCCGTCCAAATGACGTTGTTCGTCCCTTCCTCATAGACGGTGCGCGGCGTTCCAGGGATGCAGCCCAGCGTCCGATTGGCAAACCACGCCTGTTTGATGTCCTGCGCCTTTATCCCGTTGTACCAAAACGTCCCCAGGGTCGTCGGATCATCCAGCGGTCCTATCGGCGTCGCCGTCCCGGCCACGACCTCACGCGCGGGTATTTTCAGCGGTTGGGCCGAGGTGTTCTCCAGGCGCAGGCGGGCGGTGAAAAGGCTGTTGCTCCCAATCTCGAATTCCTTCACCAGCCGCAACCCATTGGCCAGGGTTTTTTCGGCGCTCACCGTCTGGCCGTTTTGCGTCAAGTTGAAATAATTGTCGCCCTGCGCGTCATTGCCCAGCAGGGCCAGGACCGGCGCGGGCGCCTTGGTGTTCAGCGCCGCCATGTTGGTTTCCATGGAGGTGTCGCTGGTGCGGCTGATGATCGCCGGATACTTCTTCAACGAGATCGTCTTCAACCCGCCGCCGTGCGAGGTGAAATGCAAAATCAAATCCTCGTTCGTCAGCGTCAACGTCTGTTCCGGCCCCGCAGGCAAAACCAGCGGCGCGGACAAGGCCGGGGCCGGGGCAATGGCCGCATTGGAACCCGTGGCAGGGGCCGGCACATTTACCGGCGGCGGGTTGGTCAGACCCGGCGGACTGACCGGCATTGGTTTCGGCGGAAAAAAGTGATCCACCAGGGGCGACAAACCCAACAGCAGCAACACGGCTGCGGCCAGAATGATGAGGGATTTACGATCCATGGCAATGTCCCGGCTTCCACACTTTCAACCTGTGCCTCCCGCCCTTCAAACTTCCCGCCGGCGGCGGAAGGTCTTCCCCAAAATCGCCCCAGGGATGGCAGCGGCAAAGCCGCCGCCCAGCCAGGAACCCGCCCCTGATCACGCCGTGGAGGCGGATGGCCTCGCGCGCGTACTGCGAGCAACTCGGCGTAAAGCGGCAGCGGCCCGACGGCCCCAAAGCTGCGGCCAGCACCGGCGAAAGCGTGAGCTGATAAACCCGGATGATAAAAATAAAACTCTGTTGGGCGATGTTCATGGACGCTCCTTTTCCAGCCGGGCCTGGCGCAACACTTGCAAAAAATCCCGCTCCACCTCCGCGAATTTCCGGCCCGCGATGGACGGCCGGGCCACCAAAACCAGGTCCACCGCGCCAGTCAGAGCGTGCTGATGCAACCGGAAACTTTCGCGCAACAATCGCCGCGCCCGGCTGCGCGCCACGGCGTCCCCGATCTTCCTGCTCGTCACCACCCCCAGCCGGCTGGCCGAACCCCCGGGCCGCACCAGCACATTGGCGATGAGGCAGCCGCTGACCCAGCGCTGACCCCGCGCTTTGGCGCGCGCGAAATCGCCGGGCAATTTCATGCGGCTGGAGCGGGGAAAACGCAAACGGGCGGAAGGCGAGTCAGCCATGATCGCATTAGACCGGGGTGAGGCGTTTGCGGCCGGTCCGGCGGCGGTTGCGCAAAATGGCGCGTCCGCTCTTGCTGTCATTGCGGTTTAAAAAGCCGTGCTGCCGTTTGCGCCGGATTTTTGACGGTTGATACTGGCGTTTCATGATGATCTATAGTGATCTTTAATTGACGTTGCCATGTTTTTCAGGAGGCAACAACCCCTGTCACGGTTCATCCGCTAATCAGAGCCTGAAAACATAGCCCCCCGCCCGAAACTGTCAATCGCGCAGATGCGCCCCCTCGTCCGGGAAGAAGAATAAGACAATTAAACCGCTTGGCATTTCGATTCATTGATGGTTCAATCCGGGCATCGCTCAGGCAAATGGCCGGGCGGGAAATATTGGATAAGTTATGCAAAAATACTCTCCGTCCGACATCCGCAATTTCGCCATCGCCGGCCATGCGTCCTGCGGCAAGACCATGTTGAGCGAAGCCATGCTGGCGTGCAGCGGCGCCATCGGCCGCATGGGCCGCATCGCCGACGGCAGCACCGTTTCTGATTATCACGCCAGCGAAAAGCAACGGCACATTTCCGTGCATGCCTCCCTGCTCCACACTGAATGGATGGGCAAGAAGTTCAACATCATCGATACTCCCGGCTACCTGGATTTCATCAGCGAGGCGCTCTCCGCCCTGCGGGTGTCCGATTTTGCCCTGATCGTGGTCAATGCCCAGCATGGCATCAGCGTCGGCACCGAGCGGGTCTGGAATTATGCCACGGACTTCGGCATCCCGAAGATTCTGGTCGTCAATGCCCTGGACAAAGTCAATTCGAATTTTGACCAGGTCCTGGCTTCCGCCCGCGAACATTATGGCCCCGGCGTCTTTCCCATGAACACCCCCATCAATCCCGGCCCCGGCTTCAATCAGGTGCTGGATGTGCTGCGCAACGAGATCGTCACTTACGATGTCGCCGGCGGGCGGGGAAAATTCACCGAGGTGCCGGCCACGGGCGAATGGCAGGATGAAGTGACCAAACTGCATCGCGAATTGATCGAACACATCGCCGAATCGGATGATTCGTTGCTGACGAAATACCTGGACGAGGGGGGATTGTCGGAGGAGGAGTTTCGCGCCGGCATACATACGGCCGTGCAGCAGCAGCATTTTATTCCGCTGTTCTGCACATCGGCCGAGACCAATGTTGGCGTGGCGCGCCTGATGGATTTCATCGCCAAATACGGTTCCTCGCCGGTGGACCGCAAACGTTACGCGGCCGTGGATGGAAGCGGAACGGCGGCAGAGGTCAGGCTGACCGACCCGGAGCCGGTCGCCCACATTTTCAAGACGATGGCCGAGGCGCACTTTGGCGAGCTTTCCTTTTTCCGCATTTATTCCGGGAGCCTCAAGGCGGGCATGGAACTTTTTAACGCCGATCGCGGCGTGATCGAGCGCATCGGCCAGCTTTATATTCTCAACGGACAAAATCGCGCCATGGTGGAGGAACTGACCGGGGGCGATATTGGCGCGGTGGTGAAGCTGAAGGACACGCACACGGGCAACACCCTGTGCTCCGCGGCGCGGCCGGTCAAATTGATGAAGGTGCAATATCCGCAGCCCACCATTCATGCCTCGTTGAACAGCGCGGCCAAGGGCGAGGAGGACAAGGTCGCGGCCGGCCTGGCGGCGTTGCATGAGGAGGACCCCGCTTTTGTCTATCGCGTTGATCCTGAATTGCACCAAACGATCGTTTCGGCCCAGGGCGAACTGCACCTCGATGTGCTGGTGGACCGTCTGAAACGGCGATTCAACGCCCATGTCGAGTTGGGCGAACCCAAGATTCCCTTCCGCGAGACGATCAAAGCCCCGGCCGATTCCAAATACCGGCACAAAAAGCAAACCGGCGGCGCCGGGCAATTCGCCGAAGTCTGGATGCGCATCGAACCGCTGCCGCGCGATTCCGGGGTCGAATTCACCGAATCCCTTTCCGGCCAGAACGTGGACCGCGTTTTTGTGCCGTCGGTCGAGGAAGGCGTGCAGAACGCCTGCCGCGAAGGCATCCTGGCCGGCTGCAAGGTGGTGGATGTCAAGATAGATTTCTACGACGGCAAGATGCACCCGGTGGATTCCAAGGACATCGCCTTTCAGATCGCCGGCTATTTCGCCTTCAAGGAAGCTTTCATGAACGGGCGGCCCTGCCTGCTGGAGCCCATTCATCAGATCGAAGTCCGCATCCCGGAGGATTGCCTGGGCAAAGTGATGGGCGACATCTCGAGCCGGCGCGGCCGGATTTTGGGGATCGACACCGACGGGCAGTTTCAGGTCATTCGCGCCGAAGTTCCGGCCCGCGATCTTTATCGCTACTCCAGCCAGCTTCGGTCCCTGACCGCCGGCCGCGGCATTCACACCGAAAAATTCGATCATTACACGGAAATGCCGCGCGAATTGGAACAGAGAGTGATCGAGGAGGCGAAAAAGCGCAAAGCGGAAGCCAGCGCCAAATAGAAAGACCCGTCAAATCTCAAAGACCGTGATTTCCGGGCGGCAATTGAAGCGGATGGGCGTGGCCAGCCAGCCGATGCCGGGATTGACGTAGAGCCGTCCGGCCGGGACGCGGAACATTCCCAGGTCATATTTGCCCACCCAATAGGGCAGAATGAACGCGCCGTAGAATGGCATTCGCACCTGGCCGCCATGTGAATGCCCGGCCAGAAGCAAATCAAACGGATGCGCCACTCTTTCCGCCATCAGAGGGTAATGCAGCAGCAGGATGTTTTTGCCCGTCGCTTTCGGCTCCAACGGGGCAGGCTTGCCCCGCAAACACGTTACGCCGGTGATGTGAACTTTGCCGTCGGCCGTGGTCACTTGGGAGTCCATCAGCCATGCTCCTCCGGTTGCCGCGAAGGCTTTGCCAATCTCCTCAAATTTGGCGTGGCTCCAATAGTCGTGATTGCCCGGGACCCCGTAGAGCGGCGACTTGATCTTTTGCAGGATTTCCAGCGTTTCGGGGATAAACCGCGCCTCCTCGATTAAATCTCCGGTGAAACAAACCGCATCCGGTGATACCCCGTTGATCTTTTTCACGACGGATTCGAGGTAAGCCCGGTCGCCCTTGTGATGGATGTCGGTAAAATGGACAATGCGATGAGCCGGATGCTTTCCGGCCAGCTTGATGGACCGGATTTTGACCCATTGCGGTTCCAGCCAGTTGGCGTCCGCGCAGGCCAGCGCCGGGGTGGCCAAAACCGACAAAAAAAGAAAGTGCCTCCGATTGATCCTGCTGATTCTCATGCCAATGACATGGCGATGACTTTATCACCGTTTGGCCGGGAAATAAACACGGTTCCCCCACATTTTCAGGGGATCCGCGAAAACAAGTTGAAGCTGCGTTTTGGAGCTTGACGGTTTTGCGGGATTCGGTATGATAAACGGGCTACGTACAGTTTTTTTGCTGGATGCGTCCAGCGCGGAAGTCGGAGAGCCAGGTTCTGCCGGCTTTTTTATTCCCCGTGTGGGGGAAATGAAGATGTTATGAACGCAGATTTTTTGGCAGTTTTGGAATTCTGGGAGCGCGAAAAGGGCATTAGTCGCGACGTCCTGGTCCAGGCGGTGGAAGAGGCGCTGGTTTCGGCCGCGAAAAAGGCGGTCGGTCCGGCGCGGGAGCTGCGTTGCGCCATCGATACCAAGAACGGCGACATCAAGGCCTTTGCCAAGCTGGTCGTCTCGGAAAAGGTCGCTTCCAAACACGACCAGATCTCGGTTTTTGACGCCCGCCGCATCAAGGCCGACGCCCAATTGGGCGACGAGTTGGAGGTGGAAGTCACCCCCGCGGGATTCGGACGCATCGCTTCGCAATACGCCAAACAGGCGCTGATGCAACATATTCGCCGCGCGGAAAAACAACTGATTTTTACGGAATTCAAGGATCGGGTCGGCGACATCATGAGCGGAGTCGTCCGCCGTTTTGAGCGGTCCGACGTGACCATCGATCTGGGAAAATATGAGGCGTTGCTGCCCAACCGGGAACGCGTCCCGACCGAGGAATATCAAATAGGCGAACGCATTCGCTGCTATGTCAAGGCCGTGGAAAGCGGGCCGCACGGCCCCGAGATCATCCTTTCGCGGGCCGACCCGCAGTTTGTCATAAAGCTTTTCCAACTGGAAGTTTCGGAAATAAACGACGGCACCATTGAAGTCAAAGGCATCGCCCGCGAGCCCGGCTTCCGCACCAAACTCGCCGTCCATACCCGCGACCCGAAGGTGGACCCGGTCGGCGCCTGTGTCGGCTTGCGCGGCCAGCGTGTCAAAAATATCGTGCGCGAGCTGAACAACGAAAAGGTCGATATCATCAAGTGGGACGCGAACATCAAGAACTACATTGCCAACGCCCTGGCCCCCGCCCAGCTCAAGGCGTTCGTCGTGGATGAAGCCCGGCACCGGGTGAAAATCATGGTGGCGGAGGACCAGCTTTCCCTGGCCATCGGCAAGCGCGGCCAAAACGCCCGCCTGACCTCGAAGCTGACGGGCTGGCAAATTGACATCGAGCCGGAAACGGTTGTCATCTTTGGTTTTGAAGAAAAGGTCGCGCAAGCGGTGCAAACCATCGCCGCCGTTCCCGGTCTCACGCCGGAAATCGCCAGTGTTTTGGTGCATGCGGGATTTTCAACTTTGGAAGCTTTGTTCCAGGCGGAGTCGAGTGATTTGGAACAGATTGACCTGATCAAGGGCCAGGCGCCCGCGATCATGGAAGCGATCAAGGCCGAAGCGGCGCGTCGCAATGGCGTCGAGACCGCCGCCAAGCCGGAGTCGCCCTGATTATATGGGCTGGAAGTTCACAATGTTGGCATGTTAAGATCATGAGAGCTTTGTGGGCCAATTGCCCGAAGAATTATTATGCCCGTTCGTATTTACGATTTAGCAAAGAAGCTTGGCATCGAAAGCAAGGAAGTGCTTGCCAAGGCCAAGGCATTGGGCATGCCGGCCGCCAAAGTTCCCTCCAGCTCGCTGGACAAAATCACCGCTGAGTTTCTTGAGGAAGAACTGCTTAAGGAGCACCCTCAAGCTCCCTCACCGGTTCAAGCTGTTGCGATTGCCCCCCCTCCCCCCCCGGCGCCGATCACCATTATATCTGAGCCTGCCCGGGAACCCGTCGTTTCCCCCGCGCCCGAGGCAGCATTGCCGGGATCCGTCGAAACCCCGGCCCCGGCGCCGGTGGTAGAGGCCGTCGAGACCTCCGCGTCCGCGGCCCCAGCCGCTCTCACGGCAAAGGTGGATCACGAGCCGCCGCTTCTGCCGGCGGAAATGCCGCCCCCGCCGCCGCCGTTGCCGCCCCATCTGCCTAAAATTGGTGAAAAGGTGGGTTTTGTTGTGTTGCCAACAAAGCCGGCGCCCCGGCCGCCGCCCGAGAAACCGGCCGCCCGTGGTTTGGCCGGCGGCAAAACTGATTTTGCGCGGCGCGGCGATATTCGCTCTGTGCGGGGCGGAGCCACGGCTCCGGCCGCCCAGCCTTTCCCCGGCCAAAGATTGGGGCAGAGATCAGCGCAAAAGCCGTCGGCCACCCCGGCGCCGCCCAAGCCGGACAAATTTGTTCCGCCTGCTTCCGGCGAAATGATCACGTTGAAACCGCCCATCATTGTCCGCGATCTGGCGGAGCAACTGAAGCGCAAGCCCTTTCAAATCATCGCCGACCTGATGGAAGTGGGCGTGTTTGCCAATGTCAACCAGTCCATCGACGAGGATGTCGCGCAAAAGATTTGCGCCAAGTACAATTTCCGTTTCGAGGTGGAAAAGCGGGAGCGGGGCGGCGGGACCCACACCCCGGTCAAGAAGGTCGAGCTGGACATCGAGGACAAGCCGGAAGAGATGAAGCCGCGCCCGCCGGTGGTCACCATCATGGGGCATGTCGATCACGGCAAAACGACCCTGCTGGACGGGATTCGGAAGGCCAACGTGGCGGCGGGGGAAGCCGGCGGGATCACCCAGCATATTGGCGCCTACACCATCTCGTTTCCTCATCCGGAAAGGAAAAATGAGCTGCAACAAATCACCTTTCTGGACACCCCGGGCCACGCCGCCTTCAGCGCGATGCGCGCGCGCGGGGCGACGGTGACGGATATTGTGGTGCTGGTGGTGGCGGCCAATGACGGCGTCATGCCGCAAACGTTGGAGGCGCTGAGTCACGCGCAAGCGGCCAGGGTTCCCATTCTTGTCGCTGTCAACAAGTGCGACCATCCCAACGCCAATCCGATGAAAGTCCGCCAGCAACTCCAGGAAAGGGGCCTGGTGCCCGATGACTGGGGCGGGGAAACGATTTTCGTCGATGTCTCCGCGCTGACCAAGCAGGGCGTTGACAAGCTGTTGGAAATGATATTGCTCCAGGCCGATTTGCTCGAACTGAAGGCCAACCCGGATCGTCGCGCCAAAGGCAACGTGATTGAGTCGGGTCTCGAACCCGGCGGCCCCACCGCCACCGTGCTGGTGCGCAAAGGCACTTTGCGGGTGGGCGACGTGGTGATTTGCGGGCCCTATTGGGGCAAAGTGCGGGCTTTGATCAGCGAGGAAGGCGCGCGCCAGAAAGAGGCCGGCCCCTCGGTCGCGGTGAAAATCCTCGGTCTCAACGGGATCCCCGAAGCCGGCTTGGAATTCAGCGTCCTGGAAGACGAAAAAGCCGCGCGCGACCTGGCCGACCAACGCACCCAGGAGGCGCGGACGCAAACGACCGAAATCCGGGCCAAAGTCACGCTGGAGAATCTGTTTGCCACGCTCGACGCTTCACAGGCCAAGGCGCTCCGGGTGGTCGTCAAAGCCGACACGCAAGGTTCGGTGGAGGCCATTGTCGAAGCGCTCAAGAAAATCGAAGGCGGCCTGGTTACGTTGGAAGTGATCCACAGCGCGGTTGGGACGATTACGGAATCCGATGTGCTGCTCGCCTCGGCTTCCGAGGCCATCATTCTTGGCTTTCACACCCGCATTGATGTTGGCGTGGCCGATCTGGCCAAGCGGGAGGGCGCGCAGATCAAACTTTATTCCATCATTTATGAACTGATCGATCAGGTCAAAGAGGCGATGGCCGGTTTGCTGGAGCCGGATATCAAGGAGGTCGTGATTGGTTCGGCGGAAGTCCGCAAGATTTTCGAACTGTCCAAAGGCGGCAACGTGGCCGGCTGCATGGTGAGCAGCGGGCGCATCGTGCGTGGAAAAGCCCGCGTCCTGCGCCGCAAAGGCTTGATTTACGAAGGCATCATCCAGACCCTGCGCCGGTTCCAGGATGAAGTCAACGAAGTGCGCGCCGGCATGGAGTGCGGCATCCGCATCGAAGGTTTCAATGAAATGCAGGTCGGCGACGCCATAGAATGTTACACCACCGAAAAAACAGCCCCGAAAGTGGCTTGATGCCCGGGAGGTCGCCATGTCCCTGAGAATGGAACGCGTGCGCAAATTGCTGAAGCGCGAAATCGGCGAAGTCATTCGCCGCGAATTGCCCGTCAGCGAAGTCGGCCTGATTAATGTCAACGACGTCAACGTCGCCCCCAATCTGAAAACGGCCTCGGTCTTCATCGGGGTCCTGGGCGGGGACGCCCAAAAGAAGAGGGCCATGGAGGAGCTGGAGAAAAAGCGCAAACGCATTCAAGGCCTGGTCGGCAGGGCCATCGTTCTCAAATACACCCCGCAACTGCGCTTCATCCTCGATGAGTCCATTGAACGGGGCAATCGCGTGTTGAGAATTCTGGACGAATTGGAGAAAACCCTGCCGCCGGAATGAAATCCCACCTCAAGATCATTGATCGCATTCTGGACAAGATCGCCGAAAGCCAGTCCATCTGCGTCGCCGGCCATGTTCGTCCCGATGGCGATTGCGTCGGCTCGGAACTGGGCCTGACCCTGGCCCTGCGCAAACAGGGCAAGGACGTCTCGTGCTGGAACGAAGACGCCATGCCGCAAAAGTATGCTTTCCTGGATCCGGACAAACTCCTGCAAAAACCCGGCGGCGCGCAGGTGTTCGACTTGCTCATCACGGTCGATTGCGCCGCTTTCGACCGCCTGGGCGCCGTGGCTCCGGCAGTCGGGCAGCGCAAATTCCTCATCAACATCGACCATCATCAGAGCAACACGCGCTACGGCGATTTAAACTGGATTTCGGCGCGCGAAGCGTCCACGGGCGAATTGATTTTCCGGCTGTTGCAAGCGGCCAACTGGCCCATCACGCCGGCCATTGCCGATTGCCTGTTCACGGCGGTTTCGACCGACACGGGTTCCTTCCAATATCCCACCACCAAGCCGTTGACCTATCACACCGCCGGCGAACTGGTGAGGCTGGGGGCGAACCTGGAAACCATTTGTCACGAGGTCTATCAGTCATTTTCCCTCTCGCGCGTCCGTTTGCTCAAGCACGTTTACAGCCATTTTCACCTGACGCACAACAACCAGATCGCCTGGCTTTGGCTCAAGAAAAAGGATTTCGCGCGCACCGGGGCGGATCGCAGCGATACCGAGGGCCTGATCGATCACATTCGCGCCATCGAGCCGGTGGTGGTCGCGTGCGTTTTTGAGGAAGTCGGGGAGGACCTGATTCGCGTGAGCCTGCGCTCGAAATCTCCGCGGATCAATGTCAACGAAATCCTCTCGCAATTTGGCGGCGGCGGCCACGCGGCGGCGGCCGGCGCGCGCATCGCCGGCCAGCCCCTTTCCGTGCAGCGCCGCGTCATCGGCGCGATTAAGAAGGCCCTCGATTCCGCCCGCTGATTCATGCATTCATTTGATCCATTCGATGGCGCGGTCCTGATTGACAAACCGGCGGGGCCGACATCGCACGACGTGGTGGATGCGTTGCGCCGCGCCTTTCGACTGGAAAAGGTCGGCCATTGCGGAACCCTGGACCCCAACGCCACCGGTTTGCTCATCATCGTTTTGGGAAAAGGCACCAAGCTTTCCGAAAAGCTCATGTCCGATGACAAAGTCTATGAGGGCGTGATAAAATTCGGCGAGACAACGGATAGTTACGACGCCGACGGCGAACTGGTATCCTCATTGCCCGTGCCGCCCCTGACGCTGGAGGAGTTGAACGCAACGGCGGCCGTGTTCCAGGGCGACCTGATGCAAACGCCTCCCATGGTCTCGGCCGTCAAGATCAAGGGTGTGCCTCTTTACAAAATGGCCCGCAAGGGCATTGAAGTGGAACGCAAAGCGCGCCTGATTCGCATTTACAGCTTTCGTTTTGCCGGCTACTCCGAGCCGTTCGGCCAATTCCGCATCGCCTGCACCAAGGGCACCTACGTCCGCGCCCTGGCCCACGAAATCGGCCAAAAAATCGGCTGCGGCGCGCATCTGGCTTCCTTGCGGCGGGTCGTTTCCGGGAAATTTGACGTAAAGGACTCGATCCCTTTTGAAGACGCCCTCAAGCTTTCATCCAGTGAGTTGCAGAAGCGGGTCCTGCCCTTCTTGAAACTGGCCCAGCCGGTTTGAAACACACTGGCCTCCTGGTTCAATGAATGTCATCCATGCCGCCGCTGATTTGAACCCCGGGCCGGGCGGCGTTTGCCTGGCCATTGGCGTTTTCGATGGCGTGCATCTGGGTCACCAATGCGTCATTGGCCGGGCCCGCCAGGAAGCGCGGCAGCACGGCGCCATTTCGGTCGTGGTCACGTTCGACCGCCATCCCAACGCCGTTGTCGCGCCGCAAAATGTTCCGCCGCTCATCTATCCGCTCTGGAAGAAACTGCAGGTCATCGCCTCCCTCGGCCTGGACGCCGCCTGCGTCATTCATTTTGACAAGGCTTTCAGTGAAATTTCCGGCGAGCAATTCATTCGCGGCTTGGCGCGCGATTTCAAGGCCATGCGCGCCATTTGTGTCGGGGAAACATTCATGTTCGGCCGCCGGCGTTCGGGCGATGTCGCGCTGCTCAAGGCGTTGGGAGGGGAATTGGGCTTCGCGCTGCACGCCTTGCCCGATGTTTTGCTCGGCGGCCAGCCGGTGAGCAGCACTCGCATTCGCGAGGCCGTTCGCGCGCTCCAGTTTGATTTGGCCGGGCAAATGCTGGGCCGGCCCTACACCCTGTGCGGGCCGGTCATCGCCGGCGCGCGTCTCGGGCGAAAGCTCGGTTTCCCGACGGCTAATCTCGATGTGGCCGGCACCCTCGTTCCGCCACCCGGCGTCTATGCGGCGGACGCGCGATGGGGCGGGGAAACCCGTCGCGCGGCGGTCAACATCGGCCGCCGTCCCACCATGTATTCGTCCGAAGGCGGATTGTGCGTGGAAGCGCACCTGCTGGATTTTGCGGGAGATATTTACGGCCAGGAAATCGAATTGACGTTCCTCAAGAAACTGCGCGAAGAACGCCAATTCCCATCGGCAGCCGCCCTGCAAGCGCAGATCGCACAGGACGTGGAGGAAAGTAAGAAGTATGAAGTATGAAGTAAGAATTAAGAAAAATGAAAAACAGCCGGAATGCCTTTTTTCACTTCTTGATTCTTACTTCTCCCGCACTGGCGAACCGGCGCGGTAAAGGGCAAGTTGCGCCCGCATCGTGTCACACAGCGCGGACTTTTTCTCCATGCCGGCCAATTGCAGCGCGCGCTCCACGGTGGCGGTGGCTTTTGGGAAATCCCCCGCTTCCGCATACGCCGCGGCCAGAACGCCGGTAATTTCCGGGTCTTGTCCGCCTGCAAGCCGATTGGCGAGCCGGGCCAGTTGGACGGCCCGGGCGCCGTTGCGCAGGGAAGGGTTCGGGTTGGTGGCCAGCATCCAGGCCAGGCTGGCGGCGGCCTTGACGTGATAGGGGAGGATTTGCAGGGCTTTTTCATATTGACTGATCGCCTCCGCCGCGCGGCCCGCCTGGCGGCAGGCATCGCCCAGCTTGCAATGGTCATCGGACGAGTCGGGGCGGATTTGGACGGCTTTTTCCAAATGGGCAATCGCGTCTTCGGCCAGCCCTTGAGCCAGCAGAACACTGCCGAAGTTGTATTGGGCAACGGGGTCGTGCGGGTCAAGATCGACCTGGATTTCAAATTGAGCCAGCGCCTCGGCCACTTTCCCCCTGGCCAGCAACGCGTTGCCCAGATTGTAATGGGGCAGGGGATAATTGGGAGCGAACTCCACGGCGCGAAGCAAGTGGGGCAGCGCCGCTTCGACGCGGCCTTCCTGGAAAAGAACCTTGCCCAGATTGTTCTCCATGAGGCCGTTTTGTTCCGTCACAACAAGGGCGTGGAGAAAGAGGGTTTTGCTGTCCTTCCAAATCTGCACCTGCATCCAAGTTAACGCCAGGCAAGTGGCCACGGCCATCCCTCCCAAAAGAACCGAAGCCCGCGCGCCCAAGCGCGGAACCCATTCACGTGCCGCCCAGATTATCATGATAAACAGTCCAACGCTCGGAAGATAATCGTAGCGGTCGGCCATGGACTGCGAGCCGATGTGAACCAACCCGATGACGGGCGCCAACATCCCCAGAAACCACAGCCAGCCCACCGCCAAATACCGTTGCGCGCGGGCACGCCAAATCACCCAGGCCGTGATCAGCGCCAGGAACGCGGTGGAGCCGGCCACTTCCCAAACCGGCCATTGGCGGGGAAGCGGATACAACACCGCCAGATCGACGGGGTTGAAAGTTTTTCCCAGGTAACGCGCGTAGGCGATGGGCACATTCTCCACACGCGCCCCCAGCGGCACACTGGCCAGCGACGCCATTGTGCCGCCGCGCTGCTGCGCCAGAAACGCAACGACGCACGATGCGGCAGCCAGAACGAACCATGGAATTTTTTCCGCCAGCAACCGGCCGAAGGGCGGCCGGAGGCGTTGCAAGGGCCAATAATCAAGTAGAATTAAAATAAAGGGCAGCGTCACCAGCATCGGCTTGGCCATCAGCCCCAGGCCGAACAAAACGACTGACCCGATGTAAAAGAATTTGAAATTTGAAATTTGAAATTTGAGATTCTCCGCATAACGAACGTACGCCCCAACCGACAGCATCCAAAACAACGTGCTCAACACGTCCTTCCGTTCGGAAATCCAGGCCACCGACTCGACGTGTAACGGATGCAGTGCGAAGAGGGCGGCGGCCAGTGCGCTGGGCCACCGCGCCCGGGTCATGCGTTGCAACAGCAGGAAAAGGAGGATGGAATTCGCCAGATGCAGAAGCAAGCTGGTGATGTGGTGGCCGGCGGGATTCATGCCGTAGAGTTGAAAATCCACCATGTGCGAAATCCAGGTCAATGGATGCCAGTTGCTGGCATGGACAGTCGAGAATGCCCAAACGATACCCGGCCAACTGACCCCTTGCTTCACCATGTCGTTGGAGGTGACGTAATCGTTATCGTCGAACAAGACAAACTGGCAATGCCACAGCGGGCTGTAGGCGGCCAGAACGGCCAGCGCCAGCCCCAGGCAGATGAGCCAGCTTTGATGTTTGCCATGCGAATCGTCCATCAGGATAAGTAAAGCGTTCCACGGCTCACTCCTCAAGCTCCGAGCGCGGAACCAGGGCATGCCATTCCCAACGTGGACCCCGAGGACGGAGTGTTCAAACTGAACATTCTTTCCCTTCCCCCGAATGTGGCTGGCAATAAATTCCGATTCCGGCCGATACCAACGGCCATTTGCCCGGCTAATCGCCGTTTTTGGATTGTGGCACATTGGTTGCTTGGTGGTGGATGAAGACATTGCTATTTATGATTGATACCCACTACAGCCAAGCCGATTACGTGTCCGCAAACCCGGAACAGGAGGCTCTCCAGGATTATGTCCGCGCCCTTCTGGCCCGCCAACAAGCCATCGATTTGCTCGATACAATCCATCAGCAAATCAAACAAATATGGACAGTCATGCGCAAATTGTTGGACGGCGCAGGGGCCGCCGGCCGGGCCGCCCAGGCTGTCCGCATTGCCCGGGCCGCACTGGCCACCCAGGCCCAAACCTCTTATCACTTGCTCGAAAAGCGGCGCGAGGAGTGCATTGCCGCGCTCCATCAAGCCGAGCGCCGCGCCAATGCCGCCTTGCACGCCCTGCTGGCCGCCCGCTCGAAGCTGTCCTCCCGGAAAACGCGCAACTTCCCCCCGTCCTCAAGAGCACGACACCATGGCCGGCTGGTCTGCCGCCCTGGCCGCCGAAAACTCAGAAATGCCTTTTCTGAACACTGTTAAGCCTCCAACTGGCATGACCGATGCTATTGGTGGAATAGAATGAAATTTTTCGCTAATGAGAATGAGTGTTCGGGGGAAAAAGCGCCAAAAGTGCCGTCCAGCACTGTCTCAGGCGCCTCGACCGTGTCCAATTCTGGGGCGCAGGACGGCGAAGCGCCGGTGTGCCTGAGGATTTCCTGGCATGTCGCCCCGGCGCAAGCCGTGGCCATCCTCGATTTGACCGGCAAAGCAGGCGGCCTTGGACTCGCCCCGCTGGCCTCCACCGAACCTGTTGCAAACGCCGGCCAGTCCAGGCTGCAAGAATATAAGTGCTTATGATTGCTTCTTCCCCTGCAACCGTCCGCGAGCCCGCGGCCTGCCAGGATCAGGGGGCTGTCATCGGCGGGGATAATGCCGGCCAGCTCGTCGCCGGCGCGGCCTTGGAACTGTCCATTAGGGGCAACGGCTATTTTGTCGTGCGTGATCCGGCGGCCAACGGGCGTTATGCCACGCAGGCGGGAAATTTTAGTGTTGACGGCAATGGCTATCTGGTGACCGGCACCGGCGCGCGCCTGCAGGGACGCATCGGGGGCGCCTGCTCCGCCGTGGGCGACCTGCAAATCCACGCCGCGGGCCTGCCTCCCGGCTCCATTCCCGGCTCCGCCATGGTGTGCTACACCATCGACGACTGGGGCAAAATCACCGTGCAACTTCCGGACGGCGCCTATTTTTTGTGCGGGCAGGTCATGCTGCAGGATTTCCAGGATCCGCAGGCCTTAATCAGCGAAGGCAAAAATCTCTATTCCAATATGTCCGCCGCCGGCCCCTTGCCGGCCTTGGCCGCTCCCGGCAGCAACGGCCTCGGCGTCATTCAATCGGAAGCCTTGGAACTGGCCAACGCCGAGCAAACAAGCTGGCCAAACTGATTCGGCACCCTTTTTTATGGCACACGCACTTACTGAAACAACGAGAACGGCGCCGCATGACGGGGCCGAAAACATCCAGGCGCCAGCCGTCACAAAATCCCGCGCGCCAATCCTGGCAGGTTTCATGGCATGGCTGCCTGCGCTTTTCATCCTGGTCGGCATGCCACTGCTGGCTCTGGCCACCACCAGGTATGTCCTGCTTCCGACGATGAAACAGGTCTTCGCGCAAGAGGACGCCATGGGCCAGGGCACAGTGCCCTTGTTCCTCGCGAAAATCCCGTTGAACGCCTCCGGCGCCAAGGGCGCTCATTCCGGCTTCAGGAGCCTCGCGCTGGTCGGCGCCGACAGCAGCTTCAAAAAGAAAGTGGATCAGAACAAGGCCAGACTCATGGACCTCGCGGCCAGCGACCTCAAAGGCAAAACGATCTCCGATCTGGACAAGCCCGGCGCGCTGGATGCCATGCGCGCCCAACTCATGGCCGATTTCAACCACGCCCTCGGCGGACGCGTTGTCAAAGAAGTTTATATTGCGGTGTGGCCGTCGCCATAGCCGCTCTTCCTAATCCTAATCTCTGATGGATTAAGATTAAGATTACGAACCGGAAAACACCGCACAAAGACTAGCGGCGCTTCCATTGCACTTTCGGGGGTTCGGGCAGGCCTTGGGCGCGGAGCGCGGTGCGAAAGTGCATCTTGGCCACCTTATTCAATTCCTCCGCTCCGCGTTTGGCCACGAACTCCTTGGCGGCGGCATCGACCGCGGCGGAGGCTCCCTTGGGAAAGGTCATTTCATATTGCTTTGACATGTCCCGCAGGCGGCTGACAAATTCATTGCGGGCCAGGATGGAAGCGGCGGCGACGGCCAGGTCTTCTTCGGCTTTGTGGCGCTGCACCAGTTCGATGCCGCGCCCGAGCTTCATCAAGGCCTGGCTGATCACGCCCTTGTCATGGGCAAATTGATCGCTGATGGCGCGCACCGGCGGCGGATTCATGTGATAAGAGACGGCCATCAAGTTCTCGATGACGCGGGCGTGGCCCCAGGCGAGCAAGGCATTGACGCTCTTCATCTTCGAGTGGAGCCGGTTGTAAGCTTCGTTGCCAATCGGCACCACGCTATGCACGCAGCCCGGCGTGCCGCGAATCAGTTTGGCCAATTCCGCGATCCTCCGGTCCCCGGAAATATTCTTTGAATCCCTTATGCCCGCTCCTTTCCAGGCCGCGATGACGCCCGGGTTGATATAAACGCCCGCGATGCATAACGGCCCGAAAAAATCCCCTTTGCCGCTTTCATCCACCCCGATGCGCGGGGCGAGCAACTCCGGATTGAGGACCGCTTCATAACCGAGCTTGACCTCCTGCAAAATATCCGGCTCCAGCACGAACTCGACAAAATCCTGCGTGCCCTTGCCTTGCACGACCAGTTTACCGCTTTCGTAAAAGACCACATTGGTTTTTTCCTTTCCGGCGGCGAAGCGCGCATACGGGACTTCGCGAAACTCGAAATCGTGGCTGCGCAGGTATTTTTCCAAGGCGGCGGCCTGGCCGTCGGTCAACTTGCAAGTATGGCTGGTCAGCGGTTGCACTGGCATTTTCTGGCTCCTAATCTTAATCCTGATCCTAATCTTAATCTCTGCCTCGACAATGAAAAACCAGGAGATTAGGATTATAGAATTAAGATTAAGATTGGGAGCGGCCAGCCAAAAATGAGCGAAACACTTCGATATTTGCAGTCGGAATCCGCCGAGGCCGGGATTGAAATCGGCACGCTGGTCAAGTACCTGCTGCTCGACGCCATCAAGGCGGGGGCCAGCGATATTCATATCGAGCCGTGGGAAAGCACGCTGGCGGTGCGCATCCGCCTCAATGGCGTCCTTACAGAGATGGTGCATCTGCCGCTGGATTTGATGGAAAAAATTTCCGGCCGCTTCAAAGTGCTGGCCAATCTCATCACCTACCAAACCAGCCTGCCGCAGGAAGGCCATGTGCCGGCGGATCCCGAGTTGGGCGGGGTCGAACAGCGCATTTCGATTTTTCCGACGACGCGCGGGGAAAAGATCGTGGTGCGAATTTTTGATCCGAGCAATCGCAGTTTTGATCTGGGCTCCCTGGGCTTTGATGACGACATATTGCAAGAGTTTGTCAAATTGATCACCAAACCGAGCGGGCTGATACTGCTGACCGGACCAACCGGTTCTGGGAAAACCACCACGATCTACTCGGCCCTTTATACTTTGGTGCAGCGTCACGGCCCGGCCATCAGCATCGCGACGGTGGAGGACCCGGTGGAATTTAACCTGCCGATGATCGCCCAGGCGCAGGTCAACCTCGCGCAGGAATTTACCTACCCCAGAGCACTGCGCTCGCTAATGCGGCAGGACCCGCAGGTCATCGCGGTGGGGGAAATCCGCGATCCTGAGACGGCGGCCATCGCGGTGCAGGCGGGTTTGACGGGGCATTTGGTGCTCAGCACCATTCACAGCGGCAGCACCGCCGGAGTGTTCGCCCGGTTGATCAACATGGACATCGAACCATTCCTGCTATCCTCCAGCGTAACCGGCGTGCTGGGTCTGCGGCTCATCCGCAAGAATTGCCGCTTCTGCGCGCAACCGTACGAACCGGAGGCGGGCATGATGCGCCTGGTCCCGTTGGATGACCGGGAAACAGCCACTTTCCGCCGCGGCGCAGGTTGCGACCAATGCCTGAACACGGGCTTTGCCGGCCGCACAGCCGTGGTCGAACTGCTCACGGTGAACCAGGGCTTTCGCGATGCGGTCATGCAAAAGGTGCCGACCAAAACCTTGCAGCAGATCGCCGTGCAGCAAGGCATGCAGACCATGTGGGAGTGGGGATTAAGCCGGGCTTACAAAGGACAGACCACTCTGGAGGAAATCTTGCGCGTCATTTCCGTGGACGAACTCTAATCGTGCTGGACCGGGTCTTTGCCATACTCGCGGTTTTGAGCTTTGTCCTCACCTTCTGGCGCTGGATGGTCTCCGAGCGCTTTCCCTTGCATCGCCGCGCGGTTGGGCCGGGCGCGCTGCCCGGCCTGACCCTGCTCAAACCGCTCAAGGGCTGCAACGCGGAAACAAAGCAGTGTTTGCGAAGCTGGTTCGCGCTACAATACCCGGGCCCGGTGCAAATCCTGTGCGGCGTGGCCGCGCCGGATGATCCGGTGTGCGGGGTGGTGCGGGAATTGCTGGCCGAATTTCCGGGGGCGGACGCGCGCCTGATCCTTTGCGCGGAGAACCTGGGGGCCAACGGCAAGGTCTCCACTTTGCGGCAATTGGAAGCGCACATCCGCCACCCGCTGATCATGGTGAGCGACGCCGATGTCAGGGTGCGCGGAGATTTTGCGGCCGGGGTCGCGCCGCTTCTGGCCGCGCCGGGCGCCGGCCTTGTCAATTGTTTTTATCGGCTGGCCAACCCGGCCACGGCCGCCATGCGCTGGGAGGCCATCGCCATCAACGCCGATTTTTGGAGCCAGGTGCTGCAGGCCCGCAGCCTTGGCCAGGCCGATTTTGCGCTGGGCGCGGTCATGTCCATGCCCGCGTCCATGCTGCAACTCATCGGCGGGTTCGCGCCGCTGGCGGATTTTCTGGCGGATGATTATGAACTGGGGCGGAGCATCGCGCGGGCGGGCGGGCGGATCGAATTCTCGAGCGAGGTGGTGGACTGCCGGGAAGCGCCCGCCGGCTGGAAGGAGGTTTGGAAGCATCAACTGCGCTGGGCGCGGACCATCCGCGTTTGCCGGCCCTTGCCGTATTTCATGAGCGTGCTGGGCAATGCGACGGCATGGCCGTTGCTCTGGCTGCTGCTGGAAAAGGATGCCACGGCGGTCCCCTTCTGTCTGGTGGCGCTGCTCTTTCGGATGGTCAGCGCGGCACAACAGCAAAAGCGACTGACGCAATCCGACGCGCATTCGGCCTGGTGGTGGCTGACGCCGGTCAAGGATTTATTGGACGTGTTGATTTGGGTGGCGGCGTTCCGGGGCAACCACATCGAATGGCACGGCGAACGTTATCGAATTTTGGCCGGGGGCAAACTGGAGAAAGTCAAAGCATGAACAGCCTATCCCTCACGCAGCACTTCGCCGGACAAATCGAAACGCTCGAACACCCCGCCCAACAGCCGGATGCCAATGCCCGCTTCGATCAAGAGGAACACGGCGGCGACCGCGCCGCCCAGTAGTACACTCAGCGCGGAAGGGAGCAGGTGCGAGGTTAGCAAGAAAACAATGATGAAAGCCGCGGCGGCGGGCGCCAGCGACAAGGCCAGAACCAACAATTGCCCGAACATCAGGATCAATTGCTGTCCGGTTGTTTCGAAACCGCGCGGCCCGTCTTTGCCCAATTGAAACCAGGCCGGGAAAAACAGGACCGCCGCGTTCGGAATGAGCATGGCAATCAAATCCACACACGGCAGCACGATCGCCGCCGCCAGCGCAAAACTGATCCGCGCGCCCAACGTGGTCGAATAGTCGTTGAAGCGGTCCGGGAACAGAATCAAAGCCACGAGGAGCAGGAGCCATTGCACCGCGGCCAGGATGGCCGCCGGAGCCAGCACTTCGCCCAGCACCACCTGCCAGCCGGGCAGGGGAAACATCTTCAGGACGTCGGTGGCAAGTAGGTCCTGGCGCAGATCGTTGCGCAACATCTGCGGCCCCCAAAAAAGCGACAGGCCCGCCAGTACGAGTGCGAGGAAAGCCAGCCCCGCGCCCAAGCCTCCGGCCTGCTTCGTTTGTGAATGCAACCCGAACCCGGCAAAAATAACCATCCAAACTAAAAACACCAGGACCCTTGCCCTGACCATGCTTCCTGCGCTGGTCAGGTTCTTCCAAAACAATGCGACTGCCGGCAGGCCGGTTGGGCGCAAATGGAAAGGACTCCGCCCCGCCTTCTTCGGTTTTCGCGCGGCCTGCCAATTGCCGGAACGAACTGCCGCAATGCGCTCGGCCGTTTTTCGCGAAAGTTCAACCGACGCCTCCTCGAAAGCGACGTTGGAACGGATGACCCACCAATAGAGCAGCCCCACCACCGCCAGGGCCGGGCCAAGGGCGATGAGGAATTGTCCGGCGTTTGCGGCAAAACTAGGCGCGACCACCAGGCGAAATGGGAAGAGCACATAAGGGAGGGGGCCGGATTGCGCAATCTCATCTGCATAACGCCAAAGCCAGGTGGAATCCGTGGTTCCCTTGATCAAGTGCGGCGGCGGGGGCACTGTGTAACGCACCCACAAAATGATTCCCGCAGCCATGAGGCCCACCGTCCCCAAAACAAAAGCGCGCCTCAGCCAGTTGGAGATGCCGCAGTCCATCAGCATGGTCCGGGCGAAGGAACAGCCGATCGAATGCAGGTTCATGGTCGCGAACACGACCCACCAGCCGAGTGTGCGAATGACAGGATTCCCGCCGCCCCACGACTGCCCGATCAGCATCATAAAAATCGCGCTGAAAAGAATGACGGTCTGCGATTTGAGCAGCTTGAAATGAATCAATGTCTTCCGCCCGATCGGCGCGGGGAAAAGAAAGGCCACCTCGGCTTCAGTAAAAGACAGCGCGGCGCGGGATTGGGGCAGAATCCAGGCCAGCAAGACCGCGACAAACAAGCCCGCCGCGGCAATGGCTTGCACCAAGTCTTGGTGTTCAGGCGAGAAGCGCACGCCCGGTCCGCCCCGGCCCAAGGCGCGAAAGATGTACCAGTAAAAATAAAGGCCGCCCACAATCGCCCCAAAGAGATACTTGGGCTGGCGCAAGCGCCGGATTCGCGTCAGCAGCCGGTTGCGCCACCAGTGCCGCTGGTAATAAAACAGCGCGCCGGCAATCACGGGGAGCCCTTGCTTTCCCCCGTGGCGCGAAAGAAAACCTCCTCGAGGGAGCTGTCGCCGGATTGTTCGGAAAATCTCTGGCGCACTTCGCCAAGGGTGCCGTCAATGATTTTGCGGCCATTTTTCAATATGAGCACGTGCGAGCACACTTCCTCCAGCAAATGCAAAAGATGGGAACTGATTAAAATCGCCGCGCCCGCCCGGCCGCGCTTGAGAATGGAATCCTTCATCCGCCGTATGCCAATCGGGTCGAGGCCGGTCAACGGTTCGTCGAAGAAGATGACTTCGGGCGAGTGCAGAAGGCCGCAGGCAATGGCCAGTTTTTGTTTCATGCCGCGCGACAATTCGCCCGGCAGCTTGTCCGTCTTGTCGGCCATCTCCAGTTCCTCCAGCAAGGGGCGCGCGATCTCCCGGTAATTGGCCACTCCGTAGATGCGCGCCGTGAAATTCAGGTGCTGGTCCACAGTCAAGTAATCGAACAAGCGGGGCTCGTCGGAAAAAAAGGCCAGGCGCCGCTTGGCTTCGATGGGCTGGCCGGCCAGGTCCCGCCCGCAAATCCGCACGGAACCGCGCGTCGCCGGAATGATGCCCGCCAGACAGCGCAGGGTGGTTGTCTTGCCCGCGCCATTCGGCCCGACCAAACCAATGACCTCGCCCGGCCGCACGGAAAAGGACAAATCCGTCACCGCCGGGAAATCGCCGTACAATTTGGTCAGGCCGTCCACCTCGATGAGAGCCGGGGCGGCGGCTTGAGAAATGAGTGGCGGCGCAATTTCCATCCGCGGAACATAACAGCCCGCCCGCTGCGAATGAACCCCAAAGTTTCAGACTCGAGCCTGGAATTTATGGCTGGCGCCGATTTTGAGCAGGTGCAGGCGCAGGCCCGCCGCGCGGAATTTTTCCACCGCCTTTTCGTGGTCAATCACTATGGGCGGAAACGTGTCGTAGTGGACGCCGACAATGTCGTCGCAGGCCACAAATTTCGCGGCCCGAACCGCGTCGTCCACGTCCATGGTAAAATTCCCGCCAATGCATAAAACGGCAAAGGTCAGGCGAACTGATTCGCCCACCAATTCCATGTCGCGCGTCAGCGCGGTGTCGCCGGAGTAGTAAAAGTTTCCCGCGCCGCTCTCCACGACAAACCCGCCCGGGTTGCCGCCGTAAGACCCGTCCGGCAGGCTGCTGGAGTGGATGGCGTTGACGAATTTGACCCGGCCAAAATCAAATTGACACCCACCGCCATGATTGACGCCATGGGTTTTTGCCGCGCCTTGCCGGCTCAACCATTGGCTGACTTCGTAAGCGGCAACAATTGTTGCGCCGGTCCGTTTGGCGATGGCCACGGCGTCGGCCAGGTGGTCCGCATGGCCGTGCGAGATGAGAATATAGTCCGCCTTCAGGTTTTGCAGGTTTATGGCGGCGGCCAGTGGATTGCCGCTGATAAACGGGTCGAAGAGCAATGTCCGGTTTCCAATCTCAACCGCAAAACAAGCGTGTCCGTAATAGGTGATGTTCATGGTATTAAATAGTTGACAAACTCGGGCACCGGCAGGTTTTCCAACGCCGCTGCGTTCCGGCACAACTCGATGATGCGTTCGGTCTGTGGCGCGTTGAAGTGCGTGGCCAGATTTTCGCGGGCCTTTTTGACCAGCAACGGCAGCCCCTCCGCGCGCCGGCGGCGATGGCCCACTGGATATTCCACTTCCACTTTTTCGGTGCGTTCCCCATTCTTGAAGAAGATTTGCACAGCGTTGGCGATGGAGCGTTTGTCTGGCTCAAGATATTCGCGGCTGTAACGCTTGTCCTCGCTCACAACCATTTTGGCCCGGAGCGCGTCAATGCGCGGGTCGGCCGCCGTTTTGTCTTCATAATGCTCCGCGCTCAGTTCGCCGAAAATCAATCCAATCGCCGCCATGTATTGCAGGCAATGATCGCGGTCGGCGGGATTGTGCAGCGGACCTTGCTTGTCAATAATGCGGAGGGCGGATTCGTGGGTGGTCAGGCAGACGCGTTCAATTTCCGCCAGGCGGTCTTTGACCCGCGGATGAAGCTGAATGGCGGCTTCGACCGCGGTTTGGGCGTGGAACTCGGCGGGAAAGCTAATTTTAAAAAGCACGTTCTCCATCACATGGCAGCCCAACGGGCGGGCCAGGCGAATGGGATTGGAGCCGAAGAGCGCGTCGCAAAAACCCCAGGTTTTGGCGGAGAGAACGGAGGGATAACCCATTTCGTTTTTCAGTGCCATGAGCGCGTGTTGCACGGCCCGGGCCGTGGCGTCCCCCGCCGCCCACGATTTGCGCGAACCGGTGTTGGGCGCGTGCCGGTAAACGCGCAGCGCCCCCCCATCCGCCCACGCGTTGGAGAGGGCGTTGATGATTTGTTCGCGCGTGCCGCCCAGCAGCCGCGCGGCCACGGCCGTCGAGGCCACGCGCACGAGCAACACATGATCCAGCCCCACGCGATTAAAACTGTTCTGCAAGGCGAGAACCCCTTGAATCTCGTGGGCTTGAATCATGGCCGCCAGCACGGCCCGCATGGTCAAAGGCGGCTGGTTCGGCGCCGGCGTGCGGCTGACAAAATCGGCCACGGCCAGGATCGCGCCGAGATTGTCGGAAGGATGCCCCCATTCGGCGGCGAGCCAGGTGTCGTTGAAATCGAGCCAGCGAATGAGGCAGCCGATGTTGAAGGCGGCGGTGACGGGGTCCAGTTCATGGCGGGTGCCGGGAACGCGCGCGCCGTTGGGCACAATGGTCCCGGGCACGACCGGCCCCAGCAGTTTGGCGCAGGCCGGAAAACCCAGGGCCAAAATGCCGCAGCCCAAAGTGTCAAGCAAACAGTAGCGGGCGGTCTCATACGCTTCGCCGCTGAACGGCGGCGGCGCGCACACGTAGTCCGCGATTTCCGCCAGGAGCGGATCGGGCGGCGGGCGGGCGTTGCCGGTTTGCGGACTCATCCTGCCTTGGCGCGGAGGGCGATCGGCACAAACGCGCGCGGGGCCGGCCCGGTGTATTCGGCGGTGGGACGGATCAGGCGGTTATGGGAGCGCTGTTCGAAGATGTGCGCGGACCACCCGGAAATGCGCGCGATGACAAAGAGCGGGGTGAACATCGCGGTCGGAATGCCCAGGAAATGAAAGGCCGGCGCACTGTAAAAATCAAGGTTGGGAAACATGTTTTTCTCCCGCCGCATCACGGCTTCCAGCCGTTCGGCAATCGGGTAAAGGCGATGGTCGCCGGCGGCGGCCGACAATTGCTTCGCCCACGGCTTGATGATCTCACAGCGCGGATCGGCTTTTTTATAAACGCGATGGCCGAAGCCCATGACCAGTTCTTTGTGGCGCAACATTTCCAGGAGGCCGGCTTCCGCTTCAGCGGGCGTCTGAAATTCTTCCATGAGTTCCATGGCCGATTCATTCGCGCCGCCGTGCAACGGGCCGCGCAGCGCGCCGATGCCCGCGGTCACGGCGGAATAAAAATCAGGCAACGTGGAAGCCACCGTGCGGCAGGTGAAAGTGGAGGCGTTGAACTCGTGTTCCGCATACAGAATGAGCGCGGCGTCCAGGGCGCGGACGTGCAGATCGGACGGCACTTTGCCGTGGAGCAATCGCAAAAAATGCGAGGCGATGCCGGGCGCGCCCGTCGCGGTTTCGATCCGTTTTTGACTGGCGTGAAAATGATGCCAGTACAGCAGCATGGAGGGGAACAAGGCCATCAGGCGGTTGGCGATCTCCAGTTGCCCGTGGGCCACTGTTTCAGGCTCAAAGGAGCCGAGCGCCGAGCATCCGGTGCGCAGCACGTCCATCGGCTGGGAATCCGCCGGCAATTGTTCCAGAATGATTTTCAATGGCCCGGGCAAAGCCCGCAGCGACATCAGCGCGTGGCGGTACCCTTCTAGTTCCGCCTGGTTCGGCAGCGCGCCGTAAAGCATCAGCCAGGCCACCTCTTCAAAGGTCGCCTGCGCCGCCAGATCTTCGATGGAATAGCCGCGATAAGTCAGCCCGACGCCTTCCTTGCCGACAGTGGAAATGGCGGTATCCCCGGCCACGATTCCAGCCAGCCCGCCCGATTTTTTGACATCGCTCATGGTGTTTTCTCCTTCGTGGCAAGCTCGTCGAGCTTTGCTTCGCTGGCCTTGTAATTAAGAAATTCGTACAAGTCCGCCCGGCTTTGCATTCTTCCGACCACGCTTTTTTGGGTGCCGTCGCGGCGGATGGCGCTGAAGACTTCCAGGGCCGCCGCGCTCATGGCCCGGAAGGCCGAAAGCGGGTAGAGCGCCATGCTCACGCCGGCCGAGGCCAGTTCATCGACCGTGAACAACGGCGTTTTGCCAAATTCGGTGATGTTGGCCAAAACCGGGACCCGCACCGCGCGGCAGAAGGCGGAGTATTCCTGCAACGTGCCCAACGCTTCCGCGAAAATCATGTCGGCCCCGGCCCTGGCATAAGCGCCGGCGCGCTCGATCGCGGCATCCAACCCTTCGCCGGCGGCGGCATCGGTCCGCGCCATGATGACGAAGAGCGGGTCGGCTTTGGCATCGACGGCGGTCTCGATGCGGTCGCACATTTCCAGAGGGTTGACCAACTCCTTGCCCGGGCGATGGCCGCAACGCTTGTTCGCCACCTGATCCTCCAGGTGAAGACCCGCCGCGCCGGCCCGCGTCATTTCCAGGACCGTGCGTTGAATGCCCAGGGCGCTGCCCCACCCGGTGTCCGCATCCACCAGCAACGGAAGCTGGCACGCCCCGGTAATGCGGCGGACATCCTCCAGGACATCTTGCAACGTGGTGACGCCGAGATCGGGCAGGCCGTAGGAAGCATTGGCCACGCCCGCGCCCGAGAGATAGAGGGCGCGAAAGCCGGATTTCTCAGCGAGCAAGGCCGCATAAGCGTTGATCACGCCGGCGATTTGCAGCGGTTTCTCCTCCGCCAGTGCCGCCCGAAAACGGCGGCCCGCCGAGGTGCTGAGGCTGGATTGCGACATGGGCAAAACTTATCAGTTCCCCCGCTGGAATGTCAGCTCAAAACTGCCAACTCCGCGCTGACCAGTTTGACCAGCGGCTTGACTGTTGTGCGGCTGAAGTCAAATCGGCAGCCCGCCGCCTGAAACAACTCGGGCAACGGACGCGAACCGCCGAGGGAGAGAGCATGATGGTATTTCTCCAAGGCCTGGGCCTTGTCCTTCTTTGAATTGGCCCAGACTTGCAACGCGCCGAGTTGCGCGATGCCGTATTCGACGTAGTAAAACGGATGGATGAATATGTGGAGCTGCCGATGCCATAAGTTGGTCCGCGCCTCTTCGTAACCGGTCCAGTCCACGTCTCCTCCAAAACGGTCCATCAATTCGACCCACGCTTTTTGCCGGCTGGCCCGGCTGTGCCCCGGATGGCTGTAAATCCAATGTTGAAAGGCATCGACCGTCGCGATCCAGGGGAAGATTTCGACGATGCCTTCCAGATGATCGCGCCGCGCGCGCCGGGCGTCGCCCGGTTGATAGAACTTTTCGATAAATTCATTGCCGAGCAATTCCATGCTCATGGAGGCGACTTCACAAAATTCAATGGGGGCGCTGCGGTAGGCGTGGAGATCTTCGCCGCGCGCGGCCAGGGCGTGAAAGGCGTGTCCGGCTTCGTGCAGTATGGTTTCGACGTCGCGCTGAATACCGACGGCGTTCATAAAAATAAAAGGCAAACGGGCTTCGGCCAAAGTCGATTGATAGCCGCCCGGCGCCTTGCCTTTGCGATTGTCCAAATCGAGCAGATGCAAATCGCGCATCAAGGCGAATTGCCCGGCCAGTTTGGAATCGAGCCGGCCAAAAATATCGGCGGTGTTGGAGACCAGTTGTTCAATGTGTTCAAAGGGACGAAGCGCCGGCCGGTTCAACGGATCGACTGCCAGGTCCCAGGGACGCAACGCCGCCAGGCCAAGCTGCCCGCGCCGTTGCGCCTGCAATTGGCGCAGGGCCGGCATGACTTCCCCGGCAATGGCTTCATGGAATTTCCGGCAATCCTCCGGCGTGTAATCAAAGCGGCCGCGGGCGCGGAAGGCGTATTGGAGATAATTGGGGAACCCGGCGTTGGCGGCGATTTGCTCGCGCAATTTCAAAAGCTGCTCGAAAATATGCTCGATGGCTTCCGCCTCCTGCAAACGCCGGTTGGCCACCAATTCCCACGCCTCCTGGCGCAAGGCGCGGTCCGGGTCTTCCAGATGGCGGCCCATTTGCGCCAGGGTCCGTTCCTCCCCGCGAAACAGCACGGTGAGCGACCCGATCAATTTCTGGTATTGCTGCGACAGCCTGGCTTCTTCGGTTTCCAGCGGGACATTTTCAGGGCGGAACAACTCGACTTGCAATTGCGTGGCGCGGTCAAAAACAAAATAGCGCTCCCCGGGCAGCTGGGCGCGCATGGGATGCGCCAGAAAAATTTGGGCCAGCTTGAATTGGCGCGGTTTGAGTTGCGGCTCGATTTGCTCGACAAAATGCAGGAAGGCCGCTTCGGCGCTGGCATTCTCGGTATGACACGTCATGGCAATGTAGCGCCGGGAAGACTCCTCATCGAGCGCGGCCGTCAATTCGCCGCCATCCAGCAGCCAGCGCTCGAACGCGGCGGGGGTTTGGCACTGCGGCGCGGCGGCTTCGAGCTTGTCGAACAAGGGCGCGATTTGGCTCCAATCCCCCAAATCCATTTTTTCCGGAACGAAACGGCGCGACCGGTAAACCGGCAATTCAGCGAATGGCAACAAATTCATGCGCGCAGATTAGCTTCAGGACGGGCTTTTTGCGATGGGCGATTTTACCAGGCCGCGAGGAATTTCCACCGTCGCGGAAATGCTTCGGCCAGGCCGAAGGCCAGGAAGACTGCGCTGGCAGCCAGCCAGGGAAGCAGGTTTGGGTCAAGACCACCCAGGCTTTGGGCGTTGAAATGGGCCGTCAATTGCGGTGTGGTGCGCCAGACGAGCCAGGCCGCCACAATGGCCAGCACGGGCCAAGTCAGATGGCTCAACAGGCTGCCCAACGCGAACGCCCCCCGGCCAATTCGCGCCATGCCTGCTTCGAAATCGGCTTGCAACTGGCGTTTGCGCTCGGCCCGCTGCGCCTCGGACAAGGCCGTCGGCGCGGCTTGAATCCGTTCCCGAAGCCGCTGATCGAAATTGGCGGATAATGCCGGAACTTTGACACTGGCGGAGAGCGCCGCGTCGAGCTGCTGGAGGCGCCGGACAAACGCCCGGCAGCCGGCGCAACCGGCAAGGTGGGTTTCCACTTCCTCCCGATGGGCGGGAGACAGCCGGTTTTCCTGGTAATCCAGGATTTTGTTTTCAATTTCTTGGCACGACATAGGTCACATCAGGAGAAGTTTGGGCAAAGCCACCGCGCGAGGGAAGCCGCTGAGGGCGGGAGCCGCCGGGCTTTGCTTTGAGTTGGTTTGAGACGGGCTTGTTTCAGCCGAAACCGTTCCCATCGGCCGGGAATTGATCCGCAGCAGTTCTTTTTTCGCGCGGAAAAGGAGCGTCTTGACCGTGCCCAAAGGGATGCCGAGCATAAGAGCAACCTCTTCGTAAGATTTCTGCTCGAGGTAGAACAGCGTGATCACCTGCCGGTAATTTTCCGGCAGTTTGGCTAGAAGGGCTTCCACATCCATCTCCAACCCGGGTTCAGGGCCTGCGGATTGGAGGGCCGGAATCCAGCCGGAAGCGGCTTCCATTTCCGGTTCCTGCAGGGACACGGTGGGATGTCTGTCACGCCGTTTGAGTTCGGTGAGACAGGTGTTGCGCGTGATGGTATAAATCCAGGTGGAGAGGGAGGCGCCGCCGTGATACGCTGGGAGTCCCTTCCAGATTCTCACGAGAACATCCTGAGTGACATCCTCGGCGTGAGTTTCGTTGTGCAGAATGCTGAAGGCGAGCCGGAACACTTTGCCTTTGAAGCGTTCGAGCAACGGCGCAAAAGCCTCGCTGTATTGCCGGGCTTCGAGCAGCCCCAGAATGTCTTTGTCTTCCATCGGTCAATGTGTTGCTCCGGCCAAGCCGCCAGCCGTCGGGCCTTGGGCGCATTCTTTATACTACGCCGGGGATCGCCAGGTTTCAAAAACATTTGAAACAATTGGGAGGCAGGCGAAGTCTGAAGGAGGGAACAGGGCTGTTTGTGAAAAACACAACGGCATGGCAAGAACAAAAACATGGCAGAAACAGCATAAACTTTTATGAGACCTGAAATCCTGATTTTCTTAATCCCCATCGTCGCCATCGTCATGGGCATTGGCATCGGAATGCTCTCCATCTATTTGAGCTATCGGAAGCGCAAGGAAATGTTTGCCTTGTATCACCAGGAACGGATGGCGGCCATTGAGAAGGGGATCGAGCTGCCGCCTTTGCCGGAGGACTTCTTCCACGAAGACGGCATGTCGTCACGACGCTCGCCGCACGGGACACTTCTGAGCGGACTGGTGCTGGTGTTTATCGGGATCACATTGTACCTCGCGCTGCATTTCACCGCGGCGCGCTCAGACGAGGGCGGCGGCGCGGCGCTGTTTGCCCTGATTCCGGCTGGCATAGGTGCGGCTTGCCTGATTTACTACTTCACCGTGGGCCGGAAGCTGGCCGCCGCCATGGAAGAAGAACGGAAAGCCAGGCTGGCGGATGCCGCCCGGGTCAAGAATCCGCCGGCGTAAGCGCGACCACCTTTGCTGATGTCGAATCCGATTTCCCCGCCCTGATGAAACCACGCGGCGAGGAGGCATTTGCCGGGGTTGCACCCGGCACTGGGCGAATCACTTTGCAGAATCAAAACGGGAAGATTGGCGTTGTCCGCGGCTGAACCCTTCCCGCTTGATTCCTCGCCGCTTTTCGCCGGACCACCCCAAACTGAGGCATTACAAAGACGGGGAAAATTTTTATTGTCAAAGCCAGTGGAAGAGGCATTGTTTATCCATAAACCCGCTTTGGAACAAATTCGGGTTGTCGTGCATCATAAACAAGGACTGTATATGATAAGGCTGGTGAATCTGATCTTATTTCTGGGGTGCGCCCTGGTGATTGCTCATTATTATGGGTTGGGCAGTTTGGTTCAATTGACGGCTGGTGTCGCCGTCGCCTTGGGCCTGATGCGCATGTTGAGCAGCAAACGCATCCCTTGACGGCTGGGTCGGGAAGGGGGCATGAACCCACTGCGAAGGCCGGGCATTTCTGTCACACAAACGTCACACAAATTCTATTCCTTTGCCATCTGGATTTTGTAGGATTTGACCGGTCCGACCAACCCGCAGATGGGGGCTTGCGTCACCGCCTGATTCGGTTGAGGGGGCCGGAATACGATTGCATGCAAGAATATTTTGACGAGGAACTGGGCCGCCTGAAGGAAAAACTCCTGTTCATGGGCAGTTACGCCGAGAGCGCGGTCAGCCAGGCCGTTCAGGCCGTGACCGAGCGCAACGACAAGCTGGCCCTTCTCGTCCAGGCCAATGACGACATCATGGACCAGTACGAAATCGAGATCGACGATCTGGCCATCCAATTGTTGTCCAAGGCGCGGCCAGCCCCGGATTTGCGGCTCATCACCGTGGCCATGAAAATTTCGCAGAACCTCGAGCGCATCGGCGACGAAGCCACCACCATCTCGCGGCGGGCGGTGGAATTGAACCAGGAGGCGCAGTTGAGAGCCTGGCTGGATATTCCCCACATGGCGGCCGTCGCGCTGGGCATGCTCAAGGAATCGCTCGATTCCTTTGTCAATAAACAGCCGGAAACGGCCCGGGCCATCGTCCCGCGGGACAAGGAGGTGGATGCGATCAACCGCCAGATTTACCGGGAACTTTCCAGTTACATGGTGGAAAATCCCTCCGCCATTTCCCGGTGCCTGAATCTGATGACCGTCTCCAAAAGCCTGGAACGGGTGGCCGATCACGCCACCAACATCGCCCAGGAAGTGGTCTATTTATGCGAGGCGCGCGACATCCGGCATGAGGCCCTCAAGGCATGAACTTGTTTCTCCTACGCCATGCCAAAGCCTGTGCGCGCAGCCCGAAATGGCGGCCCGACGACACCCGCCCCCTGACGCGCGACGGCGAGAAAAAAATGTTTAATGTCGCCCGGGGCATCCAATCCCTGGATTTGTCCATTGATCTGATTTTGACCAGCCCCTATCTCCGGGCTTTCCGCACCGCGGAAATACTTGGGGAAGTGTTCGAGTCCAAGAAAGTGTTCGAAACCAAAAACCTGATTGCCGAGGCGGAACCCAGGACGGTGATCGACGAAATCAACGAGAATTTCGCCGACCTGACGCAAATCGTGCTGGTTGGCCACGAACCCTTTATGACCCGTTTGATTTCGGTTTTGCTGTCGGGCAAGGACAATTTGTCCATCGATCTGCGCAAAGGGGGCTTCTGCAAATTATCCGTCAAGAAGCTGTGTTACGGCCAGTGCGCCTGCCTGGATTGGCTGATGACGCCCCGCCAGTTGGCGCGCTTGGCCAAAGGGCTGAGGAAATGACAAATGACAGATAGGTCCAAAAAATCGGTAACACGGTAACAAGTATTGATAGTCAACGACTTAGCCGGTAACACGATCAGCTACAAACCAGTAACATGTTACTGCTTTTCTTGTCGCGCCATAGCGAAGCGACGGCGGATCTCCGCCATAATCAGGCGACGGTGGATCACAACCGTTGTCAATCAAGCACTTATGGAAATCCGGCCCGTTTTATTTGCCATCACAAACCGTCACGTTTCAGGATCGAAGAAATCCGGGTAATAAAAATTTAATTTGACATTGTGACATAATAACGCTTATTGTAAGCGTTATAACGTTCAGTTTTATGGAGTCGCCTGAAAGTGTAGATGAAATTCTAGTCCGCTTGAATCGAAAAATGGCTTATGCGGAGGTCGAACCGCTCAATGTGGCGGTGTGTGGAGGGGCTGCGCTCATCGCTGTTGGTTTGGTGAGCCGTTGTTGCTGCTGACTCTGGAAGTAGCCCGTCACGATCCCCGGACGTTCGACGAAGTTCTGGACTGGCTTTTTACGAACGGCAGATGGATCAATGTCGCCCGGCTTTCAGCATTGTCTGATGCGGACAGGATTTGCGCCCCAGAGGTGTTGGGAGCGGTCGCAGCCACCTTATCACGACGCGACAAGACACCCAAATGGCGCAACCTGGCAGCCAGATTGAAACCGCTGCCAGACAAGCCGCCTGATGCGCTGTTCCGCAAAAACGGCCAACCCCTCTTTGTGCCCGGTTCGGAGCCAGACGCCATTTTCAAATCCTATGGATTGCTCCGTACGCCCGTGCAAACGCGCGGACTTTCGTCACCTGTTTTGCCTTCGCTGCTATCCGAGTGGAGTCCCGCGAACTTCATGTTCAAAGCACGGGCATTGTTTGGTGTGAGTATTCGCGCGGATGTTTTCACCTTCGTCGTGCTACAAGGCGCATCGAATCCAACCCGAATCGCCCGCGAACTCGGCTATTCCCAGCGGCGCGTGCAAGACGCTCTGGTGGACATGACATCTGCCGGTGTTTGCCATATTATTGATTGACAGATTGCCTTTCCCGGCACAAATCCAGCCGCATGGCTTGTAAACGTTCCCGGCCGGGCCGGTTCCCCGGCGTTTCCGAAACTTCCACACGTTGCCAAACGATTTCAGCGCCGAATCGGTCGCGTTCATGAGCCATTTGGGAAGCTTCGGGGTTCTCGCAGTCCGGATATTTCGCGGTTGACCCGGTTCTCCATAATCTTTCCGGGCCAATTTCAGCCTTCAGCCTTCAGTCACTTCCCCCATTTCAGCGTTTTTGTAAATACTACTTTCAGAGTGTTTTGTAACTGCCTTGCTGGCAACATGTTGTAACTATTCAAAATGCCGAAATTTTCACTGTTTTTTCGGGGCAATATAGTTCAACGCAAGTTGCTTGAGAAAATTAAAAATGATCCGTCATTCGGATTTTGTCATTCGTGCTTCGACATTCGTCATTCCCTCGCTCAATGTTCTTGTTCTCTGTAGAACCACTCAGCAGCATGCCAGTCAATCAGTCAGGGGGAGCGTGTTGCTGAGTGGTTCTACAGAGTCGCGGAATAGTCAGTTCGCTGGGCAATAGGGGCCATTGCCCAACAGGCGTGCGCGCGCGTCTGGCCAAGGAGCACGGTTGCGGCAGTCCCTTGCAACGAGCGAGCAGAATAGGCGATGGAACATTGGAGGGCAACAGGCCAGACGGGCCGCGCGCCTGGTCATTGGCCCCAAAGACACAGCCCAATCAGGCCCCAGCAGCCCATATAGACTGCGACGGCAGCCACGGCCGCCGCGACCAGGACTGAATGCCAATAAGCCATGCGATTCATGGCCGCGTGCCTTTCACGATAGACGACAAAGAGACTCGCCGCCGCTGCCACAGGGAAGGCAATGGTGAGGAGCATGATGCTGACCGTGAACAGAGAGGGAACGCCCCATGTCATGATCTCACCAATGAGGTCGCCGAAGACCAGCGTCCACAACGCGGTTGCAAGAAAGCCAAATAGCGCCATGAGCAACATTGCACTGAGCAAAGGCATGACCCGCACCGATGGCGGGCCGGCGTCATGCAGTCTGCTGCAGAGCTTTCTCAAACCCCAAACCAGCGCGAACAGCGGTGAGCTCAACGTGAGCAGGGCAATCAACCCGACGGCAACGCGCTGTCCCCAGACCCGCAGCGCGGAAACTTTCTTGAAAGTGCCGAATTCGGTTTGGATCAGCGTCTTTCCATCGGCATCGGGCAGCAAGGCGAGTGTCGCCGCCGACTGATTCTCCTTGCGAAACAGTCGCTCCGTCATGGGCACCCATTGCTCGTGATGCAGGTCATGGGTCGTTATGGAGAGTCCGTTGGTCGTGAAGACAAGCCTCCTGATGTTCAGCAATCGCTCCAAGGGATAATAAAGCTGCATGAAAGGGTTTATGCCCTGATAGTATCCTGCATAGTGCCGCTGCAGTTCGGCTGGAACAGCGGCTGCGGGCGGCAAGGCCGGCGGCGTCAAATCTCGAATGACGTATTGACTGACTAATTTTGCAATCTGGGACAGTGCCGTTTTGTTTCCCGAATTGATCATGACGGCGTAGCCGCGGCCGTAGTCAGGGAGATAATCCATGTCGGCAAGTCCACCCAAGACTCCGCCGGCGTGCCCGCGAAACACAAACGCGCCACAGTGTCTTGCCCAATTGTATAGTCCATACCAGGCGATCTTGCCCAATTTTGCCGATGGCAAGGATTCCGTGGTTTCCACGCGCTCGATTGACGAGGCTTGGAGCAGTTGTGTGCCGTCCAGGCTGCCCCGTTGAAGATAAAAGCGCACATAATTGGCCATGTCCTTTGCCGACGCAGTGATGGCACCGCTGGGCCGGAAATACATGTGCCAGTAGGGATATGGTGTAATGCCGTCGGGGTGATACAGCTTGGTCAGCCGTCGCTCCACCTCCGGTGTATAAAAATAACTGGCGGTATCCATGTGCAACGGATTAAAGAAGTGTTCCTGCACATAATCCTCAAAGCGCTCCCCGGAAACCTTTTCAATGACCGCCGCCAGGACGGCGGGGCCGGAATTGCAGTAAGCCATCCGGGTGCCGGGAGGCCAGCGTGATACGCGGGAAGACGCGTCATAGGCCAGGGCATCCTTCAACGCGATGGGCGTTGGGTCATTGAGCGCGCACTCCCGCAGGCGGAAACTGTCAAAGCCCGTTGTGTGTTCCATCAAGTGGACCAGGCGCACAGGATCGCTTGCCTCCCAGGGGTTGACAAAGGCCACCTCGGGCACCCATTGTCTCACCGTGTCCGTCAGCTTGAGTTTGCCTCGCTCCTGCAATTGGAGCGCGGCCAGGGCTGCGAACGCCTTCGAAACCGAGCCGATGCGAAAAAGAGTGTCGGCGGTTGCTGGTTTGTTGGCGGCAACATCGGCTTTTCCGAGGCCCGCCACCCACTCCACCTTGTCTCGCGAGACGATGGCGATGGCTGCTCCGGGAGTTTTGTTCTCTTTCAAAACTGTTTCGATCGCCGTCTGCAGCTCCGGAATGGATTTTGGTCCGCTCTTGCTGTCCGCCCCGAACGTATTGCACAAGGCCGTGACCAATAGCAGCAGTGCTGTCGCAATTCTTTTAGTCATTGGTCGTTTGGACATTGATCCGTCATTCGGATTGTGTCATTAACAATTTTCGCCATCACGTCATCCATCCGAATGCCCGCCCCACCCAAACCAGGCCGTACGCCAGCAGCGCCGTCGCCGGAATGGTCAAAATCCACGCCCAAACAATCCGCTCCACCAAGGTCCAGTTCAGCGCGCTGAAACGCCGCGCGCATCCGACTCCCATGATGGCTGTTGTTATGACGTGCGTGGTCGAGACGGACATGCCGAGTTTTCCAGTGAGGAGCAACACGGTGGCCGCGGTCGTCTCCGCGGCAAAACCATGCACCGGGCGCAGGCGGACCAGCCTGCGGCCCAGCGTCTGAATGATGCGCCAGCCGCCGATGTAAGTGCCCAGGGCCATGACGATGCCGCACGCCCAGATGACCCACCGCTTGATTTCAAACTCGGGCGTGGCAAGAAATCCAAGCCAAACGGGAACGTTTTTCAAGTCGCCATTTTTGGTCGCGACGTAACAGGCCAGCGCCACGATGCCCATTGTTTTCTGGCCGTCGGCAAAACCATGCGCCCATCCCATGTAGGAGGCGCTGACCAATTGAAGCCTCCCAAAAAGCACATCGACCAACCTGGGGCGCATCGGGCGGATGACGGCGAAGAGCAGGCCCATGACAATCATGCCGCCCACGAACCCCAGCAGAGGCGAGGTAATCATCGGCAGGATGACCTTCGGGTAAAGGCCGTCCGCCGTCACCAGCCCGGTCGTGGGATTCAAGTGCGGCGCGGACCATTTAATAACATGCCATTGATTATGGGCCGAAGCGAAGGCGGCGCCGAGCAACCCGCCGATGAGGGAATGGCTGGAACTGGACGGAAGGCCGAAATACCAGGTCAAAATGTTCCAGGTAATGCCGCTGAGCATGGCGCAGAAAATCGTGGCGGCGGTGATAAAATAGGCATCGACCAGCCCCGCGCCAATGGTCTTGGCCACGGCAATACCGGACAACGCGCCGATAAAGTTGGTCACGGCGCCCATGATGACCGCCTGGCGGGGCGTCAGGACGCGGGTGGCGACGACTGTGGCAATGGCATTGGCCGCGTCGTGGAATCCGTTGGTGAAGGTAAAGACCAGCACAACGCCAATGACCAGGAGCAGGAAGAGCACCGGTTCCATGGGCGCTCAAGAGTGTTTCAACACCACATTGGCCACGACATTGCCGACATCCCGGCACCGGTCCACCACTTTCTCCAGCAGCTCATACAAGTCTTTGACAATGATGACCGTCAGCGGCGGATGCTGGCCGCTGTAGAGTTCCGTCAATAGTTGCAGCATGAGCTTGTCGGCATCGCCTTCAATCGTCTGGAGCTTTTCATTGAAGGCATTGACTTGCGCGAAATGGGACTTCTCCAGCGCCTTGATCATGATGGCCACCGTGTCGGTGGACTGTTCGGCCAGGGCGACTTGCGCGGAAAAATCGACCGCGCGCAATTGCGCGGCGCAAACCGAGTAGCGTTCGGCGAATTTTTCCACCGTCTTGGGAATCTTGTAGAGGGCGTTGGAAATGGCCTCGACGTCTTCGCGGTCCAGGGACGTGATGGAGGTTCGCGCCAGCAGTTCCGTGATGCGCGCCGTGATTAATTTGTCCTGGCGGCGCGTGGCGGCGAAGCCCTCCAGGCTGTGCTCGGTCTTGTGCCTTTGCAGGACTTCCTTGAGCGCGTGGACGCTGGCCCGGCTGGCCTGGGCGCTTTTTTCCAACAACTCAAGAAACTCGTCGTCTTTGGCAAACCATTTTTGGATCGAAAACATATCATTGGGTCTCCACCACACCGGCGCCGCTCTCATTCACCAGCCGCGCGGCTTCAATGCCTTTGAGAGTAAAATGGAATGTCGCGCCTTTGTCCAGATCGGCATTGACCCGGATTTTGCCGCCATGAAGCCGGACAATGCGCTGGACGGTGTGCAGGCCGACGCCGCTGCCTTCGAAGTCTTCCGCCCGGTGCAGCCGCTGGAATACGCCGAAAAGTTTGGGCGCGCATTTCATATCGAAACCGACTCCGTTGTCGCGGATGAAGATCCCCGTCGCGCCGTCCACCGGTTCCGTGCCAATCTCAATCACGGCCCGGGCGCGCACACGGGTAAACTTGATGGCGTTGGAAATCAAGTTGGCGAAGACCTGTTTGATCAATCCAGGATCGACTGTGGCCGAAGGCAGTTCCGCAATGCGCCACTCAATGTCGCGATTTGCCAGTTCCGGCTTCAACTCCGCCAAAACTTCCTCCACGACGGTGTTGAGCCGGACCATCCCGGGCTTGAGCTCGACGCGGCCGACGCGCGAAAGCTTCAACATGGCTTCCACCAGCCGGCCCATATTTTGGACCCCCTGGCGGATGCGGCGGGCATGGTGCCGGGCGTCGGCGGGATTCTTCTCTGTTTCATTCTCCAAATTCTGGGCATAAACGTCGATGTGCCGCAGGGGGGCGCGCAAATCGTGCGAGACGGAGTAAGCAAAGGCCTCCAACTCCTGGTTGGCGGTGGCGAGTTCGGCGGTGCGGCTGCTGACGCGATCCTCCAGTTCGGCGTTCAAAGCCCGCACCTCTTCCGCCGCCGCCTCGGCGGATTGCAAGGCGCGGCGCAGTTGCTCCTCGTTCTTGCGCAACGCCTCATCCTGCGTGTGGATCTGGGCCAGCATCTGGTTGAAAGCATCGGTTAAAAGACCCAACTCATCGTTGCCCTGTTTTTTGGCCCGCACCGAATAATCGCGGTTGACGGAGACCGCCCTGGCCGTGTCGGCCAGTTCGAGAATTGGCCCGGAAATGCGCCTTTGCAGCACAGCGGAAATGACCCGGGCGACGCCCAGGGAGCCGATCAACAGCAGCGCCAGTATCCCGGCATCCCAACGAAACCGGCGATAGACCGGACTCAGATCCCATTTCAGATAGAGCACCCCAACAATCCGATCATCCTGTCGGACGGGCACGAAAATATTCACGGTTCCGTGTTCGATCAAATACTCCTTAGCCGCAGGCACGGCGGGAAAAGAGCCGACGTCGGCGGATTCGGGATAGTGCGCCAGCATATTGCCGTGCCTGGCATAAAGCGCGGCCTGCAGAATCGACGGTTCACTGTTGAGTTTGGAAAGTATTTTCCGGCAATCGTTTTCATTTTCGTAGTCCACCGCGCCGCTGCTCTGCGCGGCGGTGATGCGCGCGATGGTCCGGGAATTTTCCTCGAGGGTCTGGCGAAAGGTCCTCACTTCGTGAACGATGAACGCGGCGGCAGTCAGGAACAACACCACGGTGCTGGTCAGCATGAAGGTCGTGGTCAGCTTTCGCTGGATTGGAGCGTCTTTGAGATTCATCAAGTGTTGCCTGGCATTTTTGCAGCAATCAAAGGCCAATGCCATGAAGGGAGCAAGCGCCAAGTTTGCCGGGGGCGCAAGTCCGATTTTGCGCCGCCCTCATTTCTTGACCCGATGCCGGCGGCCAGATCGGGAATTTCAGACCTGCGCCCGAGTCACGGTTCCGCTTCGAAGATGCTCATGAAGATGACTTCCTTGATTTTCCAGAGGATGGCCAGGGTCATGGCCAGCGGCATCAGGCCCAGGAATAATATGAACCACAAGCCCCGCGGATTGTCGCCGGTGATCATCCGCCCGATGGCGCGGGGCAGAATGTGCGCCTGCGCCAGGCCCAGACAAACGGCCAGCCCGATGAATACGGCCAGGAACAGGGCGATGTTGAGCGTGGTGAACATTGTGGTTTCCGCGCGCAAGCCCTCGTCGGGCAGCATGGCGCAAAGGCGCCGCAGCACCTGGTTGATCTGCATCAGCAATAGCAAAACCGAGAAGGCGAACACGGCAACGCAAATGACGTAGAAGGGAATGGCGGGGAATCTGCGCCACCAAAACAAAAACGGAGCCAGGCCGGCGTTGATGATGGCCAGAATCTCCGCCCGATTCAGGGCCTGATGCCAGATGCGCTCCTGTTTTTGGAAATCGCGCATTTGACGCAGACCGTAATACAATACCGCGCCGCCCAGCACCGCCGGCACAAAGGCCGCATCGCCCAAAAAGCCGGGCCAATTCGTGCGCGCCGTTTCCACATCAATGAGCAGCGTCACCGGCAGCCCCCAGAACAAGGTGGACAGGCCGCGCACCACTCGTCCCAAGGCCCGCAACAGTTCGACTTTTGCGGCGTCCATTCCCTTCTTAGATGGTGAGGTAGGTGTATTCCTTGAGGCCCCGCTCGTAATCGTCCAGCAGGCGCATGCCTTCCGACGGTTTGAGACGGTCGGATTTGATCGCTTCGTCAATTTGCATCTTCATCTGCCGCTTCAGTTCGTTCTCGTCATACTGCACCGAAGTCAGCGCCTGCCCAATGGTCGAGCCTTCGATGATTTCTTCAACGTAATATCCGGCCGGCTCATCGGGATCGAGGAAGACGTGGACTTCGTTGACGCGCCCGAAGAGATTGTGCAGATCGCCCATGATGTCCTGATAAGCGCCCATCAGGAAAAAGCCCAGATAGTAAGGCTCGGGCCCGTTGCCGTTGGCGCGCGGGGCGTGGAGCGGGAGGGTGTCGCGCACGTCCGTCAGATCAACGAATTTTTTCACCTCGCCATCCGAGTCGCACGTGATATCGACCAGCGTGCCTTCGCGGGTGGGCTTCTCATTGAGCCGGCTCAGCGGCATGACGGGAAAGAGCTGCCCCAGCGCCCAGTGATCAAGAAGGGATTGGAATACGGAAAAGTTGCAGAGGAACTGATCGCCCAAACTGTCTTCCAGCTTGCGGATTTCCTCCGGCACATAATGCTGGCCGCGAAAACTTTGCACCACCGCCTGCCCGATTTCCCAATAGAGCGTCTCGATTTTGGCTTTGTCGGGCAAATCCAGCAGGCCGAGGGTAAACATGTTGTGCGCTTCTTCGCGCCGCTCCGAGGCGTCGTGAAAAGCCTCCAGCATGTTGAGCCGCGGCAGATTTTTGCGAATGTCCAGCAGGTCGCGCACCAGCGCCTGCTCCTTGTCGCCATATTCAATGGCGGCTCCGATGCTGATTTTTTCGATGGTGCCAAACGTTTCGACCACCAGAACACTGTGATGGGCGACAATGGCCCGCCCGCTTTCGCTGATGATTTGCGGGTGCGGCACCTGCTCCTGGTTGCAAACCTCGCCGATGTAAAAAACAATGTCGTTGGTGTATTCCTGCAAAGTGTAATTGGTCGAGCTGTCGGACGCCGTCCGGCTGCCGTCATAATCGACGCCCAATCCGCCGCCCACGTCGAGTGACTCTACGGCAAAGCCCATTTTGTAAAGCTTGGCGTAAAAGCGGGCCGCTTCCTGCACGGCCTTTTTGATGGTCAAAATATCCGGCACCTGCGAGCCGATGTGGAAATGAAGCAACTTGAAACAATGCTCCATTTTTTCCGCCCGCAAAATCTCCGTGGCGGCCAGCAGTTCGGCTGTGTTCAATCCGAATTTGGCGTTTTCCCCGCCGCTCTCCGCCCATTTGCCCGCGCCTTTGCTCAACAGGCGCGCGCGGATGCCCACCAGCGGCTCCACCCCCATCTGGCGCGACACGGTGATGATCTGCTTGAGCTCCTCGAGTTTCTCCACCACCATGATGACCGTCTTGCCCAGCTTGATGCCCATCAGCGCCATGCGGATAAAAACGGCGTCCTTGTAACCGTTGCAAATAATCAAACTGTCTTGCTGGCTTTGCAGCGCCAGGCCGGCGAACAACTCCGGCTTGCTCCCCACTTCCAGCCCGAATTGGTGCGGTTTGCCCGCGTCCAATATTTCCTCCACCACTTCCCGCAGTTGGTTGACCTTGATGGGAAATACCCCGCGGTATTTGTTCTGATAATTGAACTCGGCAATGGAGGCCGCGAAGGCTTGGTTCATCGCATCCACCCGGTCCCGCAGTATGTCCTGGAACCGGATCAGCACCGGAAATTTCAATCCCCGCCCCTTCGCCTCCTCGATGACATCGGTTAAATCCACCACCGCGCCATTTTCGCGCAAGGGCATGGCGATGACGTGCCCGGCATCATTGATGTCGAAATACTTCGCGCCCCATCCGGTGATGTTGTAAAGGGCGCGCGCCGCCGGGATGTCCCACGGCGCGATTGGCGCGGCAACTTGGCTCATTTCTGTATCACTGCAATGCGCACTATATGAACCCCGTTGCAGAATTCAATAGAGCGTTGCAAAAATCTTTCGCCGCGCATTGAAAATTCCCCCGTTCCCTGCTTTGATGCGTTCATGCCCAAAGCTATTTTGGCCGACATGGTGCGGGATTGTCAAAGACTCCTTCGTCCTGAAACTTTTGCCGACTGGGACGGAGCGGTCAACGGCTTGCAGGTGGAAAACTCCGGCACGGTCACGCGCATCGCCGCCGCCGTGGACGCCTCCCTCGCCACCCTCAAGCTGGCGGCGGCGGCCCGGGCCGATTTGCTCATTGTCCATCACGGCTTGTTTTGGGCGCCGACCGTGCCGTGGACGGGCCGGCGCCGCGAGATGCTGGCCCTGCTCATCAACAGCAATCTGGCCGTGTACAGTTCGCATCTGCCGCTGGACGCCCACCCGCGCCTGGGCAACAACGCGCAATTGTGCGCCGCGCTCGGCTTCAAGAATCTCAAGCCGTTTTTTTTCCACAAAGGCCGCTTCATCGGCTGGCAAACGCGGCAAAAAATCTCGCGCCGCGAATTGTCCGAAAAACTGGCCCGAGTTTTGGGCCGGCCGCCCGTGCTTTTGCCCGGCGGTCCGGCCCGGTGCCAGAGAATCGGCGTCGTGACAGGCGCCGCGGGTGCGGAGTTGAAAATCGCGGCCGGCGAAGGCGTGGACACATTTGTCACCGGAGAAGGCCCGCATTGGACCCACGCGCTGGCCGAGGATGCGGGCTTGAATGTTTTTTACGGCGGCCACTACGCCACCGAGACATTCGGGGTCAAGGCCCTGGCCGCCGTGCTGTCGAAAAAGTTCCAGGTGCCGTGGACATTTTTGGACCATCCATCCGGACTGTAGCCGTTACAAAGCTTTGCCCGAGGAAGAAAACCACGTTACCAACTGCTGTCGCAACCGTTGAAAGGCCTCGTCCTTGCATTTTCTCAGGCTAATTCTGCCGGCGATATCTTGGTAGAGCGTGGAAGACCTCGGCAATTTTAGTTTTTGTAATAGGGACTCCAAGGCTTCCTTGGGTCGCTCTGGTTTTCCGTTGCTGTTGAACTGAAATCCCTGCTGACTCAACCACTCGCGGATGGTCTTCCCTGGTGGCCAGGGAATGACCTCCTGCATAGCGTTGTCGGATCCCCATACCCAGACATCCAACTCCGGTTCGATGACAATGGCCTTGGCCTGCGTGTCCCAGGCTCTTCTTAAGCGCTCGTCCAATTGCGCTTCCAGTTCTTGGCCATTCGCCAGATTCGTTCCGCTGCCCTCGAAATCCAAGACGGCCAGGGCATGTGAAAACCTCTGCTTTTGGAAGGCGAGAATCTCCGGACCAGACTTTCGCATACCACCATCCCTGCCGGGATGCACCTGAATATCATATTGAACAGGGTGAATTTCCAAGGCCTGCGGGCGTTCCAACGCACCCTTCAAGGCGAAGTGCATGTTTTTGTCCGCCACGAGCAAAACCAAGTCCTTCATTGTATTACCTAACTGAGGATGCCCGTCGCGAAAAGCGTTCCCAAATCCGGTTCGCCTTGTTTCCAATCGTGCAAGGCGGGATGGCGGTCTCCGGAGACAATATCTGTCGCTCCAGACGAGTCCTTGGCGAAGCAAAGCACCTCCTTCAGCTCCAACATGTTGAGAGCAACCGGGCTGTGAGTAGCGACCAGCACCTGGCCTTGGTAAATTGAGCGGAGTGACTGCAAGACCGTCTCAATCGCCTTTGGATGAATCCCGTTCTCCGGTTCCTCAATCAGAAATGTTCCCACCAAATCCGGCAAATAAGCCGGGATGGTCAGCGCCAGCAATCGTAGCGTCCCATCGGAGGCCAGCCATGACGGAACCTTGGCTCCATTGGCATACTCAATCACAAGATAACGATGCCGATCCTCCGGTCGTTCAACCGTGTCAATATCTTTGATGTCCTCAAGCGCCGTCCGCACATGAGCGAGCCATGCATGGAAAGGATCACCATCCTTTCGCAGTGAGTTGATTACCCATGGAAGGTTTGAGCCATTAGTATCGAAAGGCCGGCTCAATCCGGGCGCACTGGGTTGTCGGATTACCTGGCTGTTCAACGTGAAGGGCTGCACACCTTGATCCAGCATGTCGTGGAACCACGTGCTGACCGGAAAGCTTTCAGAATCCGCTGGAAGGTTGGCCAAGGCGGATTTGCTTCGCCCAAGTCTAAAGGAAGGCTTGTATGATTTTTTGCCCTCTGGGTAGTAATTGTCGTTCCCCCCTGGCGTCTTGGTAATGGCCACTTTGCGGCCATGCCCGGATTTAACAAAAATGCTCGCCGTTTCCTGCCGTGACTCTGGGAAGATATCTCGCTGCGCCGAGGCCTCTTCTGGCGCTGGTTCCATCAGCCAGAGCGTTTCGTGGTTCAGCCCAACTTCATCGTTCACATCCCCCAAACCCACCTCGACTTCATATCGCACCTGCGTGAAGCATTGTTTGTCCGGGGCCATGGCCTTTAGCACGTCTTCGGGGATGTTGGCTTCGATGGCGAATTGAAACGAGCGGCCCTGGCCCATCCAGACCAACTTTTCGAAGGTGGCGCTTCTGGCCTGTACCGTGCCCAACACATCACCGCGAGTCCGAACGAGTTCACCCAGGAAACCAATCACATCCAAAAAGGTGGTTTTGCCGCTGGCGTTTGGCCCCACCAAAGCGCGAAAACGGCCTAGAGTCTGGTTGACCGATTTCAGGCATCGGAATGCTCGTGTTTGGATTCGCGTAAACATGAATCAAGTCTGGCGGATTTGCAGAGAATTACAAGCCAGCATGAAAACCTTGTCTTTGCGCTGGAGAAAGGTTGCGGCCAGGAACCTCAGAGCCTCAGTCCCCAGAGGATTATTTTCTTGCCTCCGCCGCCTTTTCATTAATCAATGCCACCAGACGTTATATGCCGCTTCCCTACAAAATCGCCACGCTGCTCTATTGTTTCAACCAGAAGGATGAAGCGCTGTTGTTGCGGCGCGCACACAAGCCCAACCTCGGCTTGTGGAGCCCTTGCGGCGGCAAGCTGCACATGGCCGATGGCGAATCCCCCTACGCCTGCGCCTGCCGCGAAGCCGGGGAGGAAATCGGATTGAAGCTGAGCCATCGCGATTTGCATTTGACAGGGATCGTCAGCGAGTACGGCTATGAGGGACGGGAGCATTGGCTGCTGTTTTTGTTCGAGGTGCTGCCGCGCCTGACCGCCGTCCCGCCCGCGCATGACGAGGGCGTTTTTGCATTTTTCCCCGCGGGAGAAATCCCCTCCCTGCCCATACCGAAGACGGATTTGGAGCAAATCTGGCCGCTTTTTTGGCGGCATCGCGGCGGATTTTTTGCGGCGCATTGCCGCTGCCTGGGCGGGGAAAAGTATCAATGGACCCTTGAAGAAAATGCCGATGGACCAGCCGATCATTGATTTGCAGAGCGACCACTACTTCATGGGCGAAGCGTTGCGCCAGGCCGCGCAGGCTGGCTCGGCCGACGAGACGCCCGTGGGCGCGGTCATTGTGCGGGCAGGGCGCATCATCGCCCGGGCCTTCAATCAGGTCGAACTGCTCAAGGACGCCACCGCCCACGCCGAAATGCTGGCGTTGACCCAGGCCGAGGAAGTGGCGGGCGACTGGCGTTTGACGGATTGCACCCTTTATGTGACAAAGGAACCGTGCCCGATGTGCGCGGGCGCAATGGTCCATGTGCGCCTGGCCCGGGTGGTCTATGGCGCGGGCGATCCCAAGGCCGGCGCGGCGGGCGGCGCCCTCAACCTGCTGCAATTCCCCACCTTGAATCATCAATGCCAGATTACGCGCGGCGTGCGCGAGGCGGAATGTCGCGCCCTGTTGCAGGAATTCTTTGCCGGACAAAGAACCAAGAGCAAACCCCCGCCCGGCAGGCTCCCTTGATCAGCTCACCGCGATCAACGACACCTTCTCATTCTGTTCATTGCGCGCGATGCCCTGCGCGCGGGGATCCAGCACCAGTTTGCCATCGATCAGGAACTGATAGTGATGGTGGCCATGGCCCAGCGTGACCTGCCCCGTCCAGGAACCATCCGGCTGCCGTTTCAGCGGCAGGGCGTCGGGATCCCAATCATTAAAATCGCCCACCAGCGCCACCTTCTTGGCGTGGGGCGCCACGCAGGCAAAGTTGACCGGTTTGACCGTCTTCCTGACCGAATAATGAGGGCCCGGGCGGCCCGGACGAAAATGCGAATGCGGCACAGACATATCTTACATCTTAAAACAAAATCGGGCCATTAAAAAGCAAATGCCCGTTCAACAATCAAGCCGGAAGATGCATTTTCCCATTCGCTCGAACGGAGGAGGGTTTGACACGGCCTTTCCGTTGCCGCATACGCGGTGGCTTTGCTCATCAGCGATTGCGCGACTGGCGCTTCTTTCTCGTTTTTCGTCCGTTTAAAAAGCATGTCCTCTTTTACGAAATCCTCGCAGGAGAAGTCGTGATGCGCCGGGCCATGCAAGGGCATCGTGACCTGCCTCGAAGGTTGCCCGAAACCCCAGGGCCGGATTGAACCCATTCCGATTTCAGCGGTTTTTGTCAATAAGAATGTTAGCGGTTTTTGCAAGTGCTTTTAGGACAATAACTTGTGTTGGTTCAAAATGCCGAAAATTTCACGGTTTTTTCCGGGGCGGATTGTCTTGAGAAACTCAAAATCAAAGCATTGCAAACTGAAAGCTGCCCGCCGGCGCGAAGAAGATTAAGATTAGGATTGGGAGTGGGATTCGGATTAAGATAAAGCGTGAGCGAGAACTTTTCTGACGCCGCCCTGGTCCTCGTGGGGCATGGCTCGACCGTGAACGCGGACTCAGCCGCGCCAGCCTGCCAGCATGCGGATGAATTGCGCCGGCGCAATATCTTTGCCCAGGTGCAGGAGGCGTTCTGGAAGCAGGAACCTTACCTGGCCCAGGTCTTGCGTGGCATTTTCGCGCCGCGCGTCTTCATCGTGCCGCTTTTCATCAGCGACGGCTACTTCACCGAGGAAGTCATCCCGCGCGAACTTGGATTCTGCGGCAAGGGAGAAACGAATTTCCCGCGCGTGCAAAGGCGCGGCGGACAAACGCTGCATTACTGCCGGCCCGTCGGCACGCATCCGCGCATGACGGAGGTCCTTTTGGCCCGCGCCCGCGATATTGTGGAAAAATATCCCTTCCCGCGCGCACCCAAGCCGGGCGATACCGCACTGTTTATCGCCGGCCACGGCACGGGCAATAATGAGAACTCGCGCAAAGCGATCGAAGATCAGGTCGAATTGATCCGGGCAAAAAACCTTTACGCCGGGGTCCACGCCGTGTTTATGGAGGAGGAGCCGCGCATTGCGGATTGCTACAAACTCGCGCCATCCAAAAACATCGTTATAGTGCCTTTCTTCATCAGTGACGGCCTGCATTCGCACGAAGACATTCCGGTCATGCTCGGCGCGTCCAGAGACATGGTGCGGGAGCACTTGAGGAGGGGGCAGCCGACCTGGCGGAACCCAACCGAGCGGGAAGGAAAGCGTGTTTGGTACGCGGCCAGCATCGGCAGTGAGCCGCTTATGGCGGAGGTGATTCTGGAGCGCGTCGGGGAAGCCGCGGGAAAATTCGGGATTTAACGGCTTGTCTTTCCGGGGCGTTTTGCGCATCTTCGTTTCCATGCCTGATATAGCTGATTTTGTGCATCGCGGGGCAGCGATGATTACACCCACGATTTTAAAGGGGGTGCACAAGAAGCTGCCTTTTTTGAAACTGAAGTTCACCGAGCTGGATGATCCGTCTTTTCCGCATCTGACGGATCAATTGGAATTCCTGGCCGATGTGCTCGAGGACTTCGCCGAAGGGGTCGAGGACGGTTTGCCCTATTCCACGGTGGCAGCGGTGGCGTTCGCGATCATTTATGCGCATCGCCAATTTGATTTGATTCCAGAATCGATTCCGGAAGGCGGCCTGGCGGATGACTCGGCGGTGGTTCGCACCGTTTTATTTGAACACGAACGGACGCTGGCCGCGTATGCAGACCGGCACAACATGAAGTGGAGCGCGATTTCGCTGAAGCCTTGAGCGGGGCTTTCAGTTTGGCCGCGTCCTGACGCAAGGCTCCCCCGCGACCGGCCTACTGCGCGGGCGCAGAATCCAGCGACGACGCCGGCGGCTCCGGCCGGATCTTGAATACGTGCCACCAACGATCGGCATTCCTGGCAACCAAAAACACAATCACGATCAGAAAGACGGCCATGGCGCAGCCCGCAATGATATGCCACCTTGCCGCCGGTTTCGTGTCGCGTTTTCGGTGATTGCGCTTTCGTCGTTTTAATTTGGGCGCTCGTGGCTGGGCGGAAGTCGAATGCGAAGGCGTCGCGGCTCCATTGCCCAGGCCGGCCGCGGCAGCGGCGGCGTTTTTGGGAGCGCCGTTGCCCGGCGCTGCAACGTGCTGGGCCGGCGTCCGCCGCCCCGCCCGAGTGCCCGGGAGCGGCCGCGGTTCCGGGGGCGCCGGCATTGACAAAGTCGGATTCCACGAGAGGGGCAGCGCGCCAAAGTCTCCCCGCTGGTCCGGACGGGGATCGCCCGCCGGCACCAGTATCGACCAGGCGGATTGCGCGCGGATTTCCCGAATCGTCTCGCGATACTCATCGAGAGATTCCGGCGGCACGGCGTCCGCCAGGGTGGACAGCGTCAATTTCATCATCCAATAACCGGCCAGTGTTTTGCGGAGGCGGGTGAAGCACAGATAGCCCGACTCAATGCTCTGCTGCTGGACCACGGCGGGGGACAAAGCGACAGAATGCAATTCAATGGTATGCACTATATTGCAGGGATGCGGCAGGGCAAAGGGCGTGCGGCGCGGGCCGGCATCGGGCACTTTCAAGAAATTGGGGGTGTATTCGTTGGCTATGTCCAGCTTATACCATTTGGACTTGGGGTCGAAGGTGAGAAAGTCCTTGATCTCAAAAATCTCGGCCAGGAAAAACTCATTGGCGGCGCGGTCATCGCGGCATTCCAGTGGGCCGACCCTTCTGGCGTGGGTGAAGCGATCGGCGCAAAGGCGCAGCCTCTTTTTGGCCAGAGCCTCCAACCCTTCGCGTTCAAGTTCCTGGCGAAGCGCCTCGGCATGACGGCCTCGCGCCGCGACGACCACTCCCAGCCGGGACCACGAGCCGGATGTGTCGAGTAAAATGGATTCCCTTAACTCATGGATGCTGTTTGGGACCGAACCGCCGGGCGGTTCCATCAGATGAGAGGAAAGACCGGCAATGGGGAGGCCCGCGCCATAATCGCCAATGCCCCGGTTCAGTGAACCGCCGCCCTGGCCTTTGAGGGTCGCATCCACCCAGCGGGTTTCGCCGCGGACCTGGTATTCCACCAGGAGATGATTAAACACACCGGGGGCCGGCAATAATTCCGCGATGGATTTGCGCAAGACGGTGTTGACCAGCACGAGACGGGCCGGAACGCCCAGCCGCTTGAGCAGATGCGCCAGCAAGAAGGACAGGTCCTTGCAATCCCCGTAACGCCGCCGCACCACCACTCCCGGCGGCATGGGCGGCTGGCCGTCCAATTCCCAATTGACCGCCAGATAGCGATATTCGTCCTGCACCATCTGGATCGCCCTCTCCGCCTGCTGAACGAGGCTGCCGTCTCCGGCTGCTATTTCCCCGGCGATTTCCCGCACCGTGGCGTCCTCCGCGTCCTCCTTCCACGCTTCGGCAAACGCCGCCGCGATCGTTCCCCAATCCGGGCAGTCGGAAATCTGGATCCAAGGATAGGCAATAAGCCAGTCGGGCGTGTTCTCCTCCGCCCGCAGTCCCGGATAATTGTCCCGGGTCCAGATCCAGAGAATCTCGCCGTTGTTCTGCTTTTCAACCGGCTGCCATTCTGGCACGGAGGATCTCCAGTGCATGCGACGCGAGGGGTTGAAGAGCAACGAAAAATAGAACTTCCCCACCGGCGCTCCCGCCGGCAGGGTAAAGATCGACGCGCAATGCTCCGGCAACAAAAACGTCCGGCTCTCGACGGTATAACACCATTCCAAAACGTCGCCGGGCCGGATGTCTTCCAACATGAGCAAAAGGGCCAGCCGGTCTTGCAGCGCCGAACCGGCGGTCTGGCGATCCACCACGCGGGCCGATGACAAATTGGCATGATCGAACTGCGCATCGCCCCGCCACGTTTTGATCGAATGCAAGGTGATTTGTTGATGACGGGGTTCGAAATCCAACCGCCAGGGGGACTCATCCTGCACGGCCTGCATCGTCTCCAAACGCAGCGCCACATGGAAATGCGTTTGGCGAAGGCCGGCGTGGATCTGCTGATCAAACAGCAGATAAGTAACGTGCCCCGGCTGTTTGGCCTTAAAATCAATCCGAAAAGGACACGAATCCACCCAGGCAGGGATCGGCCCCATTTGGATGCGGTCTTTGGCAGCTATCAAAGACTCTTCAGGCTGCGTGGCTGAACTGTCGGAGACCATTGCAGGTCTTATACCCCGTGACCGATCCGCATTTCAAACCGAAAGTCAAATTTTCCGGGGGTGTGGGACAAAATTCTTCCCGGGTTTCGCCTTTCATTTTGAAGCGCCGGGAAAAAACAGTGAAATTTTCGACATTTTGCAAAGTCACGCCTAGTTTACAGCAAGAAACTGACAGAATAGCCAGTATTTCCAGTTGCCAATCGCCGGGCTGTGGCGCCGCGACCGGCTTTTTTCAGGACTTTAGACTTTTCCAGCGACACGTCACAACAGGTTGACAATAAGGTGTTTGCGAGCGCGGGTGTGGGCTGGGGCCGGTTTGGCGAAAGACGATTTGGTTAAGAAAATGAAACAACAATGTGACAAAAGCATTATTGTTTATTTAGTTTACGATTTTCCTTGACGCAAAATGTGAGAGGGTCAGCCCTAGAACAATGACAATTTTGAGTTCTCATGCGGTCCTTTCCATTTTTAAGCGGCGTTGTTCAAGCCTTTGATCGCCCGAGCCTGACACGCTCCGCGCCGCCCGTCCACCTTATTATGTCATTTTTCTAGGACTGACCCCTGCTATGATGGTTAAACGATTCCATTCTTTTCGACTCATATTCAATGTCTCCATTGGGGCCGATGTTGCTCCCGCAACACCGGCCAAAGGGGACATTTCTATCGAGTCCAAAAGGGGACATTTCCATAAAGTCGCGACATGTCCGCATTTCTTGGTGGACAGAAGGGGCGGGGATGTGCACGGCGACGGTCATGGAGGCGTTCATCATCACGATGGTTTTATCAACGTAAACGGAATCTTTGAAGGCCGCTTCGACATTATCCTCACAAACCCGCCATTCGGCGCTAACGTCGAACCCTCCGACGTGGTGCATGAAACGGACGTGACCCCTATCATGCGCGGCACAAAGGAAAACGCGCCATGTTGTTTTGAAATTCGAGCAGGCATTGAAACTGAATTCAATTGCGACGAGTTTAACCCTGTGCCAATGCCGTGACGGCATAATAGACAGAAACCAATAGCAGGCTTTTGGCCCACTATTCTTATGACGGTGCCAGGCATAGGTTGGCTTCCCAAGCCCGCCACGGGTCAGATGCCTTGAATGAGACGTTCGCTTCGCGAAATGTGGTCTTGGAGTTCGCGGCCTTGCAACAAAGGCAGGTTCCTCCTTCGCCAAGGCTACGGGCGGACAAGCCGCCTTCTCATACCATTGCCAGTTTGCAATTGCACTATGCCGCTCCTACGGAGCTTTGGATTGTTTAGGCGCGTTACTACAAATATGGCGCTCCTACGGAGCTTGCACCCCTGCTGAATAGTGCAGTTCCATATTGCAAATGGTATCATATATTCATCCGAACGGCTCAAGACATCCGCCGTCGCCTCAGCGGCTTTGGCGCGACAAGTCCGCATTTGTTTAAACTGGGGACAAGTCGTCGGGACAAGCGGGCCGTCCACGATGGAGGCGCGACTACATCTGGCTCTGAGAACATCTTGCGGGATTGCAATGGCCAAGACAATTGATTCTGTTTCCGCCGCATGGTCTGGCGCGTCGTTCTGTTTTGGCTGTTGGGAGCGGCTTGGAAAGGCGCTTCCGCCAGCCTTGATATGGCGTCTGCTTAAAACCGGATTTGCGCCCCCCAATCATTAGCGATGTGCTTGCAGACACACCAAAATGGCACAACGGCTTTGACCGGGGATTCCGCCGGCGGGACGCCGACGGGTGCGGTCGAGACGACCGCGCTCCCGAAGAAGTCGCCATTGATTCGGGTTTGCGGCCAAAAGCCCGGAAGACCTTGACTTGCAAAACTGGCAATGTTTGCTATTTGTTGGGGTTGACTGGATGAAGCGAACATTCTTCTTGATCGCGGTAGTTGTGGGTGTGCAGCCGGCCTTCGCTCTTCCGAGGCTGGAAGCAGTACACGTGACGCTGGATTACGTGGCCAGGAAGGCCGAGTTGCGCGCACACAAGCCTTTTCACTCGCCCCGGGCCGATCTGCCCGCGTTTTTGAGCCAGATGACGTATGACCAGTATCGCCAGATCGCATTTCGGGATGATCGGGCGTTGTGGGCGGAGGATCCGTTGTCGTTTCGGGTGGAGTTTTTCCACCTGGGCTATCTTTACGTGGAGCCGGTGCATATCAATGAGTTTACCCCCACCCATGTGCAGTCGGTGCGGTTTGTGCCCGATTTCTTTGATTATCGGTCGCTGCGCCTGCCGGCGGAAATCCCGGCCAACACCGGCTACGCGGGTTTTCGGGTTTTGAATCCTCTGAATACGCCGGGCAAGTGGGACGAGTTGGGCGCTTTCCAGGGAGCCAGCTATTTTCGGTTGCTGGGCCAGGGCCAGGTCTATGGCATGTCGGCGCGCGGGCTGGCGCTGGATTGCGGCGGAGAGGGCCGGCCGGAGGAGTTTCCCATCTTCACCGATTGGTGGCTGGGCAAACCGCAACATGACGAGGACGTGCTGCTGCTTTACGCCATGCTCGACAGCGTCAGTTGCGCGGGGGCCTACGAGTTTCTCATTCATCCGGGGACGACAACGGTGGCGGAAGTGGAGGCGGTTTTGTATTTTCGGGACCGGGCGAACATTCTCGCGGCCGACCCGCAGCGCAAGCCGCTGGCAACCCTCGGCTTTGCGCCGCTGACAAGCATGTTTTGGTTTGGGAGCGCGTCGGAACGGAAGTTTGACGATTACCGCCCCGAGGTCCACGACAGCGACGGCCTGCTGCTGGAACTGGACAGCGGGGAGAAGGTGTGGCGTCCGCTGGTCAACGGCACGGCGCTGCGCCACCAGATTTTCCCGGCGAACAACGTCCGGGGCTTCGGGCTGCTGCAGCGCGACCGGAATTTCAGCCATTACCAGGATTTGTTTCACTCCTACCAAAACGTCCCCAGCGTCTGGGTGACCCCGCACACCAACTGGGGCGACGGGGAGGTGCATCTGGTCGAGTTGAGCACGCAATACGAGGGGATGGACAACGTGGTGGCGTTTTGGGACCCGGCCGCGAAGCCCGCCCCGCTGCAGCCGGTGCGTTTCGGCTACACCCTTTACTGGACGCGGGAAAGCGAGATGCCGCTGTCGTCCAACCAGGTGGTGTCCACGCGGGTGGGAGTGAACCCGCGGGAGCAGGAGCAGCGGCAATTTGTAATTGACTTCGACCTGCCCAAATTCACCGCGGAGGAGGACCCGCCCGAGGTGGCCGCCAGTTGCGGCGACAACGGCACGATCGTGGAGGCAAGCATTTACCGCAACACGCCGGAGAAGACGTGGCGGGTGTTTTTGAACATGCTGCCCAAAGCCGGCCAGCACGAGCCGGTGGACTTGAAATGCGCGCTCAAGAAAGGGAACCAGCCGGTGAGCGAAACCTGGACCTACCATTGGAGCCCGCCATGAGCGCAACGGCCAGGATCGACGCGCCGGGACAGTTGGCGGGCCGTCCGTTGGAAGAATGGAACGGGGCTTACTCGAAGGTCGAAAGCTATTTTCACGCGCTGCGGGTGCTTAACAAAGTGCTGCTGGGCCAATTGGTCGCCCTGGTCCTGGAGCGGGCCATGCAGCGGTCAGCCTCCGAGCCGCAGCGGTCGGCCACCGAGCTGGCGGTGGAGGAAATGGACCGTCTGGTCAACGAATGGTTCGCCCACGTCTTGCAAGCCCCGCCCGCCGGCGCGGAAATGCTCTCGACGCGCGGGCGCATGGCTCTTTTGCTGGCCGACATGCCGGGGCGGTGGCAGGACCAATTTCTGCGCCCGGGGCCGTGGCCGGATGAGTTTGTGCTGGCGATGCGCGACGGCTACCTGCGCGCCGGCCCCAATTTCCAACTGGCCCAAATGACTCCCCGTCCCCTTGACCTGGGGCCGATCGCCACCCTGACGCATTGGAGCACTTTGCCGTACGTGAAAATGGCGGTCAGTTGGGCCATATTCGGTTTGCTGCTGGTCCTGATTTTCTATGTGACCCACCATTGATGCCCTCCGCTCCGCCCATTTCCAACCCCGCCGCGGGACAGGCCCCGCCGCTGGTGATGTCGCAAATGCCCCGCGTGCGCCTCGGCTGGCGTGTCTTTCTATTTTACTCCTCCGCCATGCTGTTGACCGGGCTGGTTTCGTTGCTCTTCGCCGATTTGCTCTGGCGGACGGGTTGGTCGCCTTCCGGGGTCATCCTGCTGTGCTTGTTCATCGTGTTGTTTTTTCTCATTGCGATGGGGTGCATGCACGGAGTGTTCGGGTTTGTGTTGCGCCTGACCACCGACCGGCGCCTGACGCGCCTGGGAGATTATCGCTCGCAAAACATCCAAGGCGTCAGCACGGCGCTGGTCTTTCCCGTCCACAATGAAGAAGTCGCCCGCGTTTGCGAAGGGTTGCGCGCGACTTACGAATCATTGGAAAAAACCGGCCGCCTCGAGGGCTTCGATTTCTACATTCTGAGCGATTCCACCAATCCGGACAAATGGGTGGAAGAGGAACATCGGTGGTTTGACCTGATCCACGACCTCGATGCGCTGGGCCGCGTCTATTATCGCCGGCGCGTGTCCAATGAGGGAAAAAAGAGCGGCAACATCCGGGATTTTTTGAGCACTTGGGGGCCGCGTTACCGCTACTTCGTGGTGTTCGACGCCGACAGCGTGATGCGCGGGGAAACGCTGGTGGACCTGGTGAAGTTAATGGAGGCGCATCCGCAGGCCGGCCTGGTGCAAACGGTGCCGGCGCTGGTCAACGCGGGTTCGTTGTTCGGGCGCATCCAGCAATTTGCCAACCGTCTTTACGCTCCAATCTTTATCACCGGGTTGAATTTTTGGGCGCAGGCCTTTGGCAATTACTGGGGGCACAACGCCATCATCCGCACCGAGCCTTTCATGCAGCACTGCGACCTGCCGCAATTGCCGGGGCGCAAACCCTTTGGCGGCCAGATTCTGAGCCATGATTTCGTCGAGGCCGCCTTGTTGCTCAAGGCCAACTGGGAGGTCTGGATGGCTTACGATCTGGAGGGGAGCTACGAAGAGGCCCCGCAAACGATGATCGAGAACGCCCGGCGCGACCGGCGCTGGTGCCAGGGGAATTTGCAGCATTTCATGGTCATCTGGGCGAAGGGCCTGCGCGGCTTGAGCCGTCTGCACCTGGCCCAGGGCATCTTTGGCTACCTGGCCAGCCCGCTTTGGTTGTTTTTCCTCTTGACGTTTAACTGGATGCTCTGGTACGTGGGCCACACCGGCCTGTCCAAAATCACCGTCCGCGCCTTCACGCCGTTTCTCAAGGTCAACGCCACGGAGCACGCCTTCCTCATCTTTGTCATTTGCATGGGGATGCTCTTCCTGCCCAAAGTGCTGGCGCTGGTGGACCTGGCTTTCGACCCGGAGCGCCGCCGGGCTTTTGGCGGCCTGACCAACGCCTCGGTCTCCGCCGTCGCCGAAACGGCCTTTTCCGCCTTGCACGCTCCCTTGCAAATGCTGTGGCACTCCAAATTCGCCGCCGCCGCGCTCCTGGCGGCGGGAGTGCAATGGGGGCCGCCGAAACGCACGGCGGACGGCATCGCCTGGTCCGAGGCGGTGCGGCAGCATTGGGCGCATACGGTCGTCGGCTTGATCTGGGGTGGGGCGATCTGGCGCCTGGACCGGCCAACGTTCTGGTGGTTCATGCCGGTGATGGTGGGAATGGTCGTGAGCATTCCGCTGAGCGTGCTGACCAGCCGCGCCAGGCTGGGCGACCAGGCCCGCCGCGTCGGTCTCTTCCTGACACCGGAGGAAACGTCGCCCCCGCCGGAACTGGCCGCCTTGCGGGCGCGCATGGCAGCGCTGGAAGAGAATGGGCAAATCGCTCCCCGCGTCCCGGATGCCGGCCTGGCGGACGTGGTCCTGGATCCGTACGTCAACGCCATTCACGTTTCGCTGTTGCGTGAAAAACGCCAGAACCCGGCCTTTGCCCGGGCACTCTCGGACCTCGGGGTGGGCCAACCGCAAGTGCGGACGTTGTGCGAAAAATTGCTGGCGCAAGGTCCGGCACAGTTGCGGCGGGAGGAGAAACTGCTCATCATGAGTGACGCTGATCAATTGCCGTGGCTGCATCGCCAGGCCTGGCTCCGTCCGAGCGCAACACTGGCCCGCTGGTGGCAAACCCAGATCAGGCAATACGCCCGTTAACGTTCGAGCGTTTATGCAAAAGCCCAATATAAATAAGCGGTCATTATTGCGAATACTGTTGGGTGTTTATTTATTTCCACTTTATCTTGTGTGCTTTTCATTGGGAGTGCCACCTTCGGATTTGCCTCTCTGTGGATTGATGGCTATCATCGCGGTTCTGGGGTTGGTTCTGGCCCGCAAAGAAAGTCGTGCCTGGCGGCTGATCTGGACGAGCGCATTGATAGTGTCCGTGGTGTGCGGAGCGTTGCAGGTCGTGGCTGGCAAGCGTGTTGCGCACCAGGCTTCCAAGAATGCGTTGAGTAGGAGATTCCGATGCCTGCCCTTTGCTTCAGCGGACGCGCCGCTTGCGCCTTGGTTTCAAGCCGGAGCCATTGGCGGTGCGTCGCTGAGCGTCAACGTTAGGGTTCGAGCAGTTCCTGGATTTCCTCCCAACTCAGGCTCCGCACCCATTGTTCCTCGTCACCCAGCATCGCCTGGCTCAACGCGCGCTTGCGGTTTTGCAGGTTGAGGATTTTCTCCTCGACGGTCCCGCGGGCAATCAGCTTGTAGCTGGTCACCACTTTCTTCTGGCCGATGCGGTGGGCGCGGTCCGTGGCTTGCGCTTCGACCGCCGGATTCCACCAGGGATCAAAATGAACCACTGTGTCCGCCCCGGTCAGATTCAAACCAACCCCGCCGGCTTTGAGGCTGATGAGAAAAACGGGGATGGCCGGGTCGCCTTGAAATTTTTCCACCACTTGGGCGCGGTCCTGGGTCGCGCCGTCCAGATAACAGAAGGCGACTTGCTGCACGGACAATTCTTCGCGCAACAGGCCGAGCATGGAGGTGAACTGGCTGAAAACCAAAACGCGATGGCCCCCATCCAGCGCTTCCTCCAGCAATTCCAGGAAGAGTTCCGTTTTGCCGGAGGGCGTCGCGGCGGCGGCGCGGTCCAGGTTGAGCAGGCGCGGGTCGCAGCAGATCTGGCGCAGCCGCAACAACGCTGTCAATACGATCATGCGGCTTTTGGCCTGGCCGCCGGCATCGGCGGCGCTGAGCATTTCGCGGCGGCCGGCTTCCAGCGTCTCCTGGTAGAGCGCGCGCTGGTCTTCGCCCAGTTCGCAGTAGCTGACTTGTTCGATTCTTTCCGGAAGATCGGCCGCGACCTCCCGCTTCAAGCGCCGCAGCAGGAACGGACGCAGCCGCCGCGCCAGCCGCGCTTGCGCCGCGCTGTTTTTATCGCGCGCGATGGCCATTTCGTAACGTTCGCGAAAATCCCGCGCCGACCCCAGATAGCCCGGCATCAGGAAATCAAAGATCGACCACAAATCGAGCACGGAATTCTCCAGCGGCGTCCCGGTCAGCACGAGCCGGTGGCGCGCGCGGGCGGCTTTGACGGACTGCGCGTTTTGTGTCTGGCGATTTTTAATGTGCTGCGCCTCATCGAGCACGAGGGTGTCGAACTCGATCCCGCGGTATTGTTCCGCGTCGCGCCGCAACAAGGCGTAACTGGTGATGATCAAATCGTGCCGCGGGATTTGGGCGAACCTTTCGTGGCGTTGCGGACCGTCGAGGGACAGAACGCGCAGGTCCGGCGTGAACTTCCCAGCCTCGGCTTCCCAGTTGAAAACCAGGGAGGTGGGGCAGACGATCAACGACGGGGCGGCGTCCTGTCTGTCGTTTGCTTTCTTAAGTGCGTCGAGATGCGCCAGCACTTGCAACGTTTTTCCCAATCCCATTTCATCGGCCAGAATGCCGCCGAATCCATTGGCGCGCAGAAAACGGAGCCAGGCCACGCCCTCCTTCTGATAGGGCCGCAAGACCGGCTCCAGCGCGCCCAGGGGCGGCGCTTCCAGTTTCACCTCGCCCCGTTGTTGGGCGGCGCGCATGGCCCAACTGGCAGGGGCCTGCACCCGCCAGCCGGATTGTTGACGCAGGGTCGCGTCCAGAAACCCGGCTTGCGCGTTGTGCAAACGATACCCCCCGGCCTGTTGTTGCGGCGCGGCATCCACCAGCAACTGCTCCAGCTCCTCGACCGCGCCGGTGTCCAGCAGCGCGAATTTCCCGTTGTTCAGCCGGGTGTGGCTTTGCCCGCAACGCAAAAGGCGCTGGATGTCGGCGGGCGAAAGGCGTTCGCCGCCCGCGGTGTCGTAGGTCACATGCAGGTCAAACCATTGTTCGCCCGAGGGCGTGATTTGAAAGCGCGGCTCGACACGCTCCAAATTCCGCGTGCTCCGCTCCAGCCGCTCTTCCAAGGTGACCGCCCAGTCCTTTTCCAGGCCCGGATAATGGCGCGCGAAAAAGTTCAGCACAGCGTCCTGTCCTTTCAGATGATAGAGCCCCTGCCGGTCCGGACCCATGAAGCCACCGCACGCCAGGCGCGAGAGGGCCGCCTGTTCCGCCGCCAAATCCCGCGCGTCCGGCGGCATGGACTGGACGGTTTTTCCGCCGTAAAAGCAATCCAGCCTGGCCTGCAACACAGCCAGGCCGCCGGCCAGATGCAGCTTGAATTCCGGCCGCGCCGTCTCTGGAACGAAATCGGCCGATTGCGTCCTGCCGGAAGTGGCAGGCGGTTGCCCGGTCAACCGCGGCACAATCTCCGGGAACTGCTTCTTCAGATAATGCAACCCGATCGCGACCGAGTGGGCGCAGATCAAACCGCGTTGCCGCGAAGTGCGGCAGGTGCAAAGATTATCGGCGTCCGACGCGCTGCGGATGACCAGGCCGGCGCGATAAGTGGCGGAACCTTCCTGGACCGTGCCTTGCAACTTGGGCGGCAGCCAATCGGAAGCGAGCACGCGGTCCGCCGCCACCAACTCCCGGGCCTGCTTGACAGCGTCCCACCCCGCCAGCGTGGCCAGCAGTGCGTCGGATAATTGGAGATTGCCAGGTTCCGTCATTTACGACCTGACTCAATCAGAAACGCAGGGCAGACGCATCTAAATTCCACCGCAAAGACCCAAAAGTAGCGCATTATTGGCTGGAATTAAAATTGGCGCCACCCACATTGGAGCCGAAATGTGGGTGGCGCCAATTTATAGTTCATATTTAATCGATCCTCCATGTCAAGGAAAAATAATCAAAAAGTGGAATGCGTCAGTGTTGGGGGGCGCGCTCTCCATGCCCGCAGCCGCGTCACGGCTCAATCACTGCCTTTCCCATCACGGCGCGCTCCCGCAATGCCGCGTAGGCTTCGCGCGTCCCGGACAGCGGATACGCTTTATGAATCACCGGTTTGATTTTGCCCTCCGCCGCCCAGTCAAGAGTCGCAATGATGTCTGTGCGATTGCGCCCGTAACTGCCAACGAGCTTTTGCTCCTTCACAAAAAATGGCCAGAGCTTCAGCGGCACCTCCCGGCCGCTCGTCGCACCGCACGTCACAATCGTCCCGCCCCGCGCCAGGCAGGCGAAACATTGCCGCAGCACTTCGCCCCCCACATGCTCCACCACCAAATCCACGCCGCGCTTTTGTGTTATCTTGCGCACTTCCGCCGGCCATTCCGCCTGGCTCGTGTCCACCGCGTGCTCCGCCCCAAGGCCCGCCGCAAAACGCCGCTTGGCATCCGTCGAACCGGTGCTGATGACGCGCGCACCCAATTGTTTGGCAATTTGAATCGCCGCCGAACCCACGCCGCTCGTTCCCCCGATCGCCAGCACCCAATCCCCCGGCCGGACCTGTGCGCGGCAAGTCAGCATGTGCATGGCCGTGCTGCCGGCCAGCGTCAAGGCGGCGGCCGTGGTAAATTCAACCTTCTCCGGCAATCGCACCAGCGCCGACGCCGGCGACGCCACCCGCTCCGCGAATCCGCCGTCGCGTTGAATGCCCAGCAGTTCGCCGTTCAGACAGCGGGACTCTTCCCCCCGCGCGCAAAATTCGCAGTGGCCACAAAAAAGATTGGATTGGACGGCGACCCGGTCGCCTTTGCGCCAATTGGCAACGTTCCTGCCCGGCGCCAGAATCTCGCCGGCGATTTCACCACCGGGAATGCGCGGCAAAGTGAGTGGGATCGGCAAATTGCCCTCCTCAAACCAGAGATCGAGCCGGTTCAACCCGCAGGCGCGGACGCGCACAACCGCTTCATCCGGGCCGGGAACGGGATCGGGGACATCGCCGTATTGCAATTGCCCCGGAGTGCCATGAGCGATAAGTTGGACCGCTTTCATGGAGGAGGGTCAATTGGGCAGCGAGGCCATCACGCGCGCCATTTCCAGCGCGGTTTGGGCCGCTTCCGCGCCCCGATTATGTTCTTTGTCAAGACAACGGACAATGGCCTGCGCTTCATTCTCCAGCAGCAAAACTTCGTGGATGACCGGGATGGCCCGCTGGATTTGCAGTTGGGCAAGGGACAGGCTGACGGCGTCGGCAATTTGCTGGGCGTGGCTGGTCTGGCCGCGCAAGATCACGCCCAGGCAAATGATGGCGGACCAGGCGGGCGTTGACTGGGCCAGCCGCGCCGCCACGGCCGGTATCTCAAAAGCGCCCGGCACTCGCAGGACGCGTATCGTTTCTGCGCCGGCCTTTTTCAATTGCTGCCGAGCCGCTTTGACCATCGCATCCACATAACGGGCGTTGTAGCGCGAGGCAATGATGGCGAATGAGCCGCGCGAGGCGTGGATTCTTGATTTTCTGGCAAGGGTGAGCATCGGGTTCCTGTTCTTATCGGGCGCGCCGCATTCTCACAGCAAGTGGCCCAGTTTTTCGCGTTTGGTGCGGAGATATTTTTCGTTGTGCGGATTGGCGCGGATTTTGATGGGGAGTTGTTTGACGATCTCCAGCCCGTAGCCTTCGAGGCCGACAATTTTTTTGGGGTTGTTGGTCAGGAGGCAAATCGTTTTCAAACCCAAATCCACCAGGATTTGAGCGCCCAAACCGTACTCGCGCAAGTCCATGCCGTAGCCCAGCTTGAGATTGGCTTCGACAGTGTCGTAGCCGCGTTCCTGCAACTTGTAAGCCTTGATCTTCGACGCCAGCCCGATGCCCCGCCCTTCCTGCCTCATATAAACAATGACCCCTTGCCCCGCCGCCGCGATCAGGCGCATGGCTTGGTGCAATTGCGGGCCGCAATCACAGCGGCGCGAACCAAAAACATCCCCGGTCAGGCATTCGCTGTGGACGCGGACCAGAACGTTCTTTTTCCCTTCCACCTGGCCCTTGACCAGGGCGAGGTGGTGCTGGCCGTCGGTGTGGGATCGGTAGAGGTGCAGATTGAAATCGCCGTAAGCGGTGGGGAGCTTGACCACCTCGATGCGTTCGACCAATTTCTCGCGCGTGCGCCGGTAATAAATCAATTCCTCGATGGTGCAGATTTTCAGCTTGTGGCGGCGGGCAAAACGTTGCAGCTCGCCCAATCGCGCCATCGAACCATCCTCGCTCATGATCTCGCAACAGATGCCCATGGGGCGGAGGCCGGCGAGCTTGACCAGATCAACCGTGGCCTCGGTGTGTCCGGCCCGTTGCAGAACGCCGCCCGGCTTGGCGCGCAAGGGAAAGACATGCCCCGGTTGCGCCAGGTCTTCGGGAACCGTGGTCGGGCCGGCCATGATCTTGATGGTCAGCGCGCGGTCGGCGGCGCTGATGCCGGTCGTGATGCCCCGGGCGGCATCGACGCTCACCTGAAAATCGGTGCGAAGATTCTCCGAGTTATGCACGACCATTTCTTCGATGCCCAGTTGTTTAAGGCGCTCGAAAGTGGTGGGAACGCAAATAAGGCCGCGGCCTTCCCTGACCATGAAGTTGATGGCGGCCGGAGTCACGCACTCGGCGGCCATGACCAAATCGCCCTCATTTTCCCGATCGGCATCATCCACGACAACGACCATCCTGCCCTTGCGGAGATCGGCCACGACCGATTCAACCGAATCGAACTTGCCTTTCATGGATGAATCTTAATCCTGATCATAATCCTGATCCTAATCTCCAGGCATTCAGATTAGGAGCCTGCCGTCGCGGCGGGTCTTACGTCGTCTTATGATGCTTGTGCTTTTTGTGTGATTTCTTGTGCTTGGCGAGGGTCATTCCGGGTTTGGAAATTTCGCTCGCCTGGACGGGAGTGCCGACCAAAGCCCAGGAAACCATCCCGAGCAACGCCACTGCAAATAGCTTTTTCATTATATTCAATGTCAATCCGTTACGAATGCCGACTACAGAAGATTTAACACAGCGGGAGTGGAAAGTGTCCAGCCTTTTATTCGCCCATTTTTTGGTGCGGGGAGCGCATGCGTCGCGCGCGCCATGTTTGGCGTCCCGCCAAACATGCTTGGAGATTCAAAGGTGAAATGTCATGCTTTCAGTGTCATGAATGAACGATTGGCAGACAAAGTGTTGCGCACGGGACGCATTGTTCGCAAGCTCCAGGCGGCTTATCCACAGGCTCATTGCGAGTTGAATTATTCCTGCCCGCTGGAGTTGCTCATCGCCACGATTCTCTCCGCTCAATGCACCGACCGGCAGGTGAACATCGTCACCGAAACGCTTTTCAAAAAGTACCGGTCGGCGCGGGATTATGCGGAGGCGCCGGCCGCCACATTGGAAGGGGACATCCGGCGGATTGGCCTGTATCGCAACAAAGCGAAAAATATCAAGGCGGCCTGCCAGGCTTTGGTGGATAAAATGGGAGGGGAAGTGCCGCGCACGATGGAAGAGCTGATTGAATTGGGCGGCGTGGGACGGAAAACCGCCAATGTCGTTTTAGGCAATGCGTTTGGCATCAACGATGGGATTGTTGTTGACACGCATGTCGCCCGTCTCTCGCGGCGGCTCGGTCTAAGCGTGCAGGCGGCTCCCGATAAAATCGAAGCCGGCCTGCAAGCGCTTGTTCCGCGGAAAGATTGGACGTTGTTCAGTCATTTGCTCATCTGGCACGGACGGCGGCGTTGCGCGGCGCGCAGTCCGGATTGTGAGCATTGCGAGATCAAGGCCGATTGTCCGGCGGGGCGGAAGGTGCTGAATCCGAAACTGACGGCCGAACAGCGAAAAAAGCTGCGGCTGCAAATATGAACGACCCGGGATGGTATTTGCTGCAACAAGGGAAACAAGCCGCCTCTTACAACATGGCGCTGGACGAAACCCTGCTGGAGAGCGCGCCGGAGTTGGGGCGTCCTGTGTTGCGTTTCTATGGCTGGCTGGAGACGGCGGCGAGTTTTGGTTATGCGCAGAAATACGCGCAGATCGGGCGGTGGACAAGGTTGCGTCCATTGGTGCGGCGGCCCACGGGCGGCGGCCTGGTGCCGCACGACGCGGATTGGACTTACAGCGTTGTCATTCCGCCACGGCATCCCTGGTACCGGCTCAAGGCGGTGGAGAGTTACCGGCGCGTCCATGAATGGATTCGCGATGCGTTTGCCAGTATCGACGTCGCCACGACATTGGCCCCTTCATCGCAAAAGGAAAATCCAGGCCAATGTTTTGTTGGCGCGGAAGAATTTGACGTTCTATGGCAGGGCCGCAAAATCGCCGGCGCGGCGCAACGACGGACGCGAACCGGATTGCTCATCCAGGGATCGATCCAGCCGCCGCCGATTCCCCTGGCCCGGGAAAACTGGCAATCCGCCATGTGCGAGGTTGCGCGGCAGCAATGGGCCGTCGAGTGGAAGACGCTGCAAATCACCGGACCACTCGCCGAGATGACCCGCAATCTGCAAGCCGCGAAATATTCACAGGCGGGCTACAATCAGAAAAGATAGCGCCAGAGCACAACCTGATTGCAACCAGCGGTCCACTCGCATTTCGTTGAGTAGTTTCACCTGAAGAAATCCCCCGCGCAAGTTGGCCACATCTTCAAACCCGCGCCCGAGGAGGGCGCACGCGGCCAGATAACCGCGTTGCCCTTTCTGGCAGTAAGTCACGATTCGGCGGTCACGCGGCAATTCCGCAAGCCGGTCGCGCAGTTGGGCCAGGGGGATGTTCACCGCGTTTTTGAGTTTGCCGAATTCCTCCAGTTCGTCAGGGTCGCGAACGTCCAGCAGGTATTCACCATCGGGTTTCCAAGTTTCCGGCGCAACGGTCGCAAGGTCGCCGCGTGCGATATGGCCGGCCACAAATCCCGCCGTGTTGATGGGATCATTCGCCGAACCGAACGGCGGAGAATAGGCAAGGTCAAGATTTTCCAGATCGAACACGCTCATTTTCCCCGTGATGGCTGTCGCCAAAACATCCACACGTTTGTCAATACCACGTTCACCCAGGACCTGCGCGCCCAGCAGCCGGCCTGTGCCTTCCTCCGCGATGATTTTGATCAGCACCGGCTTCGCGCCGGGATAATAATGCGCGTGACTGTTATCACGCGTAAGGCTGGTGAAGAATGTGAAGCCCGCCTTCATCGCCTGGGCACTGTTGAGGCCGGTAAATCCGGCGGTCATGTTCAGAACCCGCACGATCGAGGTGCCCATCACTCCGGGATAGATCAGGTGCGCGCCAGCGGCATTGGCGCCGGCGATGCGTCCCTGCCGGTTGGCCGGACCGGCCAGCGCAATTCGCGCCCGTGCCCCAGTCAGAGCGTGCATCGTTTCTGCCGCGTCGCCAACGGCATAAATATTTGGGTCAGACGATTCCAGGCGGCCGTTCGTTTTCACCCCGCCGGTTTCGCCTATTTCCAAGCCTGCCGCCCTTGCCAGTTCCACCTCCGCTTTCACACCCACGCTCATCAATATCAAGTCCGCCGGCAGCCGGCTGCCATCGGCAAACTCCACACCCTCGCCAGTGAACCGCGCCGCTTCCACGCTGGTTTTGAAATCAAAATCGTCGTGGCGGATTTGATTCTGCAGATGGACAGCCATGTCGCGGTCCAACAACGGCAGAATGTGCGGATTGCGCTCGACAATGGTGACGTGCAGGCCGCGATGGTGAAAAGCCTCCGCCATTTCCAGCCCGATGAATCCGCCGCCAATCACCACCGCGTGACGAGGTTTCCTTTCGTTGACGAAGGCGGCAATACGATCCATGTCCGGGATGTCGCGCAGTGTGAAAACATGCGGCAGGCTCGCGCCAGGGATGGGCGGCACGATTGCCTTCGCGCCCTGGCTCAGGACGAGTTTGTCGTAAGGCACGTCGCGCTGCCGGCCATCCGGCTCCTGGACACAAATGGTTTTCGCGGCGCGATTGATCGAAAGAACTTCATGGTTGACGTGCGCCCGAACGCGCGAGCGTTCCCAGAATCTTTCCGGTGTCATGACGATCAATTTGGCGCGGTCGTCAATTTCGCCGGCGATGAAATACGGGAGGCCGCAGTTGGCGAACGAGATGTAAGGGCCGCGCTCGAAAATCTGGATGTCGGCATTTTCATCAATCCGGCGGGCTTTGGCGGCGGCGGAAGCGCCTCCGGCCACGCCCCCGACTATCACGATGCGAAGAGGATTCTTCATAAATCAGGCTCCGCCTTTCGTTTCACAACACGACCCGCAGCCTTGGGCTCGATTCCACGGCATTTTCGCCAACAGCAGGGCCATTCCGCATGTGCCCGTGATCCCGGCGAACATGAGTCCGCAGCCCGTGGCCAGCGGGATGATGGCAAAGAGCGGGTTGGCGGAGAGTGCGAGAACTGCGCCCAGGGCCGAAATGAGGCCCACGGTGATTTGCACTTGTCGCATCAGCGGCAATACGTTGCTTTTACCGCGAGTGACCGGCAGACCCGCGTCCATCCAGCCCTGCGTGCCGCCTTCGACAAGCACGCAGCCGTGAACCCCGGCCTGTTCGAGCTTTTCAATCGCCTGGCGGGCGCGCCCGCCGGACTGGCAGAGCACGTACACCGGAATTCCCTCCGCGCCCCGCTCTCGTCGAAAAGCAGCCGGGTCAAGGTCGCCGAGGGGGATGAGCCTGGCGCCCGGCACATGCGCGGCGGCGAACTCGCCCGGCGTGCGGACATCAAGCAATTGGCCGGGGCCGCCCTCCGCCAGCAGGCGTTTAAGTTCGAGCGGTTGAATGGATGTTTTGGCTTGCAAAGTATTCATAATCGTTGTATGAATATATAACTATTAAGAAATATGTCAATCGAAAAAACGAGCCATTTGTTGTCCGAAGACCAGTTGGAGCAGGTTGCCCTGCGCTTCCGCTTGCTGGGCGAGCCGATGCGCCTGAGGATTTTGCAGTCCGTGTGCCGCGGGCCGCGCACGGTCAGTGGGATTGTAACGACGGTCGGCGCGACCCAGGCCAATGTTTCCAAGCACCTCTCTTTGCTCGCCGGAGCCGGCATCCTGGCGCGCCAAAAGGATGGCCAGCGTGTTTATTACTGCATGAAGGATCAGCTCGCGATGAAGCTGTGTGCGTTGGTCCACAAACATCTCGATTAAGAAGTGCCCGCTTCTTTCCGCTCGCCTCGGAAAGAATTCTGACCCGAAGTGGATTAAGACGGATTGGGCTTGAAACCCCTGTAAAATAAGGTGTTTTTAGCTCAGAATTTGTACGAGTCCTGCCTTTGGAGCCAATTATTTCGCCGGCGGAGTCTGCGGGGCGGTGAGGCGTTCAATTTCCCTGGCGTAACGTTTGGCCTGGGATTTCTTATGAAGCTTTTTGGCCAGGGGTTCCATCTTTTCGTAGAGAGCCAGCGCATCAGGATAAGCCGGGGTTCCTTTGAGAAAGGCGTCGTACAAGGCCAGCGCTTGTTCTTCCTTGCCGGACGCGGCCAGATTGTCTCCCAGGACCAGCGTTAAACGGACGGCCTGCAATGCGCTGGGATTGAGTTTCAGCGCCTGTTGCCAGGACTTTATGGCGGGATCGGATTGGCCTTCCATCTGGTACAAGTCACCCAGTTTTTCCGTTAACACGGCGCTGTGGCTTGTCACATCCACCACATCCGCCTCTTGCAAGTACTGGACCAGTCGGTCCGGGGACACGCCATGGAGCAGGCTCAAATTCACGACGCGCAAATGCGACCACTCGATCAACGGGCTGTGGCGCGCGATCAGCGCCTCGTGCTGCATTCGCGGATCCTTCCCGAAGGGCCGGTACAGCGGATCGCCAATCACGGTCGTCTGCCAGGACAGCATGGCTTGCGACGCATAAGCCGCCTCGCCAAAACTGAAGCCCGCCAGCCAGCGCGAGAAGAATATTCCCACATTGGGCGTGCCGGCCAGGTAAGGCTCATCGACACATCCCATCGTGGCCGTCGCGCCTTCGGCCAGGAACGGGCCGCACCAGTGATTGGTGCCGGTGCGCAGACTCTGCGCGCTGTAGGAATGCAGATGATAGGCGAATGCCCCGGGCATGAATTCCACGTTCGGTTGGGCGAACGGCCCCGAGACGTTCGCATCATACCAACCGGCATAAAGCGCGATTTGGCTCATGGGAAACCCGGCCGAAAATGTTTCCGGCTTGTTGTCAACCACGGTTTCAAAGCCATAGTTGTGGGCGGCCCTCGCGGCGGCCCCAATCCAGTCATCGCCCGTTTTTAACGTGCCATTGGTGAGGCCGCGCAGGTCGAAGTAGGCCCGGCCCCACAAGCCGTTGCTTTCCGCTTCCATCGCCTTGTCCACCAACGCCCGGGCGGTGGCGGCGTCAGGCCCGTCGAGGCGGGCGACGAGCAGCAGGCCATTGGCCGGATCGAGCAACGCCGCATTGGTCGCGCCATAAAATGGATTTGGAGTATAGCCGGCCAGCATCCGCTGTGAATCGGGCCAGGGCAGCAGGCACAATTCGGAATCCACGGCCGCGCCGTTGCGGCGCAGCGCTTCTGGCAATTTTTCCGCGCCGGCTTCCTTCAAATTCCCATCTTCCCCAATCCTCAATGGCACGCCGTAACACAGAACGACGTAACGAATTTTTGCCTCCTTCAATTTTCGCGCCCCGCTGTTGGTGCTTCCAGCATCCGGCTCGAACACCAAAAGTCTCTCCGCATCCAGAAAGTGGAGCAGCGGATTCTCCAACTGGTCCCGATATTCGCCCCGTGTCATGGCCTCAGCCGTGGTCAGCTTCAAGCCGATCACTTGATTCTCCGGGACATGACGCCGGGCCGCGTAATGGTCCGCCACTCCTTTGGACTCGGGCAACTGCGTGTTGTAAACCACGACCACGGAGTCGCCGGGTTCCGCGGCAAAGAGCGCGCCCCCGCCCACCGTCAAAGCCAGAATAATTGGAAAAAATCGCATGGAATCAATTCACGTCAACCCGCAAGCCATCATAGGCGAACTCCACTCCTTCCGGCAACTCCCTTTGGGCTGCGTCATGGTCGAAATCGTGGGTCAGATGAGTGAAATAAGTTCGTCCGGCCCCGATTCGTCTCGCGGCGGTCAGCGCCTCGTCCAGGCACATGTGCGTCGGATGCGGGGTGCGCCGCAGGGCGTCCAGCACGACCACGGCCACGCCGCGAATGCGCTCCACCACGGCGGGCGGCACCTCCTTGCAATCGCTTAAATACGCCAGGCGCTTGTCGCCGTCCTGAACAAACAAATAGCCGGTGCTTCCCGCCTTCCCATGCGGCAGCGGCAATGGAATGACTTCCAAATCGCCCAATGAAAACGGCCCTTCAACCACGTGCGGCTCGGGATTGAAATAGCCCTTTGGAACGGCCGGATTGCCAAAGGCATATTTAAAAACCCGCTGCAAATCGGCCATGGTGGCTGCGGTGGCGTAAATCGGCAGTGCGCCGCCGCGCAGATCGCAAAAACGCCGGCAATCATCCAGGCCCATGATATGGTCCGCGTGGGAATGGGTGAAGAGGACGGCATCCAGGCGGCAAATTTTTTCCCGCAGGATTTGCATGCGGAATTCCGGCGTCGTATCCACCGCCAGCTTCACTTCCCCGGTCTCCACATAGATGGAGGGGCGTGTGCGATGGTTTTTGGGATTGGCCAGAAACTCCGGCGGATACTCCTTGCCGATGATCGGCACGCCTTGCGAAGTGCCGCTGCCCAAAAAAATAAAGGAAAAAGACATGGATCGTCTGGCGGGATTATTCATCCGGCGGGTCGAAGGCCTGCGGCTCGGTCATCGGCCCAACTTAACAGGGCGCCCGTGAAATTGCAGTTTAAACTTTGCACTTCGGCCCTGGAACTTTATTCTGCGCCCTGCCGCCATGCTGAGCACATTGCGCATTAAAAATCTGGCCCTGGTTTCCGATCTCACGCTGCAATTGCAGCCGGGATACAATGCCATCACCGGCGAAACCGGCGCCGGCAAATCCATCATCATCGGCGCGCTTCACTTGTTGCTGGGCGAACGCGCGGACCGCGACCTGATCCGCGCCGGCTGCGAGAATTGTTCGGTGGAAGCCGTTTTCGAAGGCGCGCCTTTGCGCGGCCTGCAAAAATCCCTCGAGGAAAACGGCCTGGAACCCTGCGCCGACAATCAGCTCCTGCTCAAGCGCGTCCTGACCGCCGCCGGCGCCAACCGGCAATTCATCAACGGCTCCCCCGCCACACTGCAAATGCTGGCCGCCGTGGGCCGCGAATTGGTCGATATGCACGGGCCGCACGAACACCAGTCCCTCCTTCATCCCGCCAAACAACTGGACATTCTCGACGCCTTTGCCGGCCTGAATCCAACCCGTCAGACATTCGCCGGCTTGATCCGCCAGCGAAATGATCTGGAAAATCAAAAGACCACGTTGATTGTCGATGAACAGACTTATGCCCGGCAATTGGACCTCCTGCGTTTCCAGAGCCATGAGATTGCCGCCGCCAGATTGCAAGCCGATGAAGAGAGCCGGTTGACGGAAGATTTTCAACGCGCCGGCAATGCCACGCGGCTCCTGGAGTTGAGCCAGGAGGCGCTCCATCTGTTGGGCGAACAGGACGATTCGTTGTTGCGGCAGGCAGGCGCACTGGGCCGGACGCTCCAGGCCTTGCAACGCCTCGATTCGTCCGCTGGCGGCTTGCTCGCCTTCCATGAACAGGCCATGTTGGCGTGGAACGAATTGCCTTCCGCCTTGCGCCGCTACGCCGACGGCATCGAAGCTGATCCCGTCCGCCTTCACCAATTGGAAGAGCGGTTCAATCTGCTTCAGTCTCTCAAACGCAAATACGGCGCGACGCTGGCGGACGTCATCGCCTTCGGGGAAGAAGCGCAAAGGAAATTGCAAAACCTGGAGCAGCGCGATGCCGAGCTGGCGCGGATCAACGGCGCGCTGCAAACGCTGCGCCAGGAAATAGTTCGTCTGGGCCGGGAACTCTCCGCCCAACGCCGCAAGGCCATCCCCAAACTGGTCAAAGCGGCCATGAAACAATTGCAAGGCCTGGGATTTCAACAGAGCCATTTCGAAGTCAGCCTGCAAACCGTCGAAACCCCCGCCGCCTCCGGCCTGGACGAAATTGAATTCCAATTCGCGCCCAACGCGGGCGAACCGGCGCGGCCCTTGCGCGCCATCGCCTCCTCCGGCGAAATGTCGCGCGTCATGCTGGCGCTCAAAACGGTTTTGGCCGCCGAGGACGAAATTCCCCTGCTGGTTTTCGACGAGATCGACGCCAACGTCGGCGGCGGGACCGCGGTGGTGGTCGGCGAGAAGATGCGGCAGATTGCCCGCCGGCACCAGGTCATCTGCATCACGCATTTGCCCGCCGTGGCCGCCAGCGCCGCCGCGCATTACGTGGTCACGAAGCGGATCGAAGCCGGCCGCACCATTTCCGAAATCACTTTGCTTGACGCCAGGGAACGCATCCGTGAAATCGCCCGGATGCTTGGAGGCCAAAGCGAAACGGCCTGCCAACACGCGCGGGAAATGTTGGAGGAAAGGCTGAAGGCTGAAGCCTAAAGGCTAAACAGAGCCTCTTGGTTATGCCGGAGTGCGGGCATTCGCTTCTTGCGGCCATGTGAATCCGAGTGTAACTTCATGCTATGAACAAGATTGAGGAAATCGAGCAGGCTGTCGAGCAGTTGCCTCTCAAAGACTTCGCCAAGCTGGCTGTCTGGGTTGACCAACGCCGCCAGCAGCTTCAAATGATCCAGCCGGCCAACGACAAACGCCAAGCTGGGGTGCGTGACCATAGCGCCTTCCTAAACAGCTACGCCCCGCACGACGAGGGTCTTTACGACGATGCCGCAACCAGGTGAAATCTGGCTGGCGGATATTCCTTTCACGAGTGGTGTCGCCTCAAAGCTGCGTCCCGTTTTGATTCTCTGGACGGACGCCGCTGATGTTGTGATGGCGGCGGTTACTTCGGCACAGCCGCGTTCCAAGACAGATGTAGCCTTGCAAAACTGGCCAGCGGCGGGTTTGCGCGTGGCATCCACCGTAAGACTGTCCCGGCTGGACTGCCTGGAACAACACCTTCTGCGCCGCCGGTTGGGCATTCTTGCACCGGGCGATGCCGAGCAGTTGAAGCGCGTTTGGGCGAACGAAATCCGGCTGCGCTTCTGACTCGGTGATCCGTTTTAGAATTACTCGATCATTGAGGCCGCAATCGAAAAGACGGGGGGCAGGTTGTCGGCGAGAAGCTTCCATGTATCTCCTTCGTCGCGGGAGGCGAAAATTTTTCCCGTGTTCGTGCCAAAGTAGATTCCGGCCGGGTCCTGCGCGTCGGCGGCCATGCCTTCGCGATAGATGCCGGCAAAAACATTTTCCTGCGGCAATCCGCTGCTCAAGGCTTCCCACGATTTGCCGGCGTCGCGGCTCCGGAAGACGCGCAGCTTGTTTTCCGGAGGACATCGGAATTCCGCGCCTTTCAGCGGGATCACGTAAATCGTTTTCGAGTCGCGCGGATGGAGGGCGAGTGGAAAGCCGAAATCGGAGGGAAGCCCGGCGGTGATTTCCTCCCAACTTGCGCCCGCGTCCGCGCTGCGATAGACGCCGCAGTGGTTTTGTTGGAAGAGAAGCGGTGGCTGGCCTTGCGCCATCAACAGCTTATGCACGCATTGCCCGTACTCGGGGCGCTTGTCGGGAAGGAACTCGGCGCGTGTCCCTTTGTTGGCGGTCTGCCAGGTCGCGCCGTTGTCACTGGTGCGGAAGACGCCAACCGCCGATATTCCGACAAACATTCGGCCCGGCTGCGCGTGATCGATCACGATGGAATGCAAACAAAGCCCGCCCGCTCCGGGATGCCAGTGGGGCCGCGTCGGATGTTTTGTCAAACTGGTCACTTCCGACCAGGTGTCGCCTTTGTCGGCGCTGCGGAAGAGCGCGGCCGGTGCGACGCCTGCAAATAAAACGTGAGGTTCGTTCGTCCGCCCTGGTTCAATGTGCCAGATGCGTTCGAGCTTTTGGCCGGAGTTGTCCGGGAATTTTGGATTTTGTTTCGCGGCGCTCCAACTTTTGCCCAAATCCGGCGAAGAAACCACCTCGCAACCGAACCAGGCATCGTTGGCTGTCGCTAAAATGCAGCCGTTGCGCCTGTCGTGGACGGCGTGGTTGACCTCGCGTCCCGCGTGGAAGGGGCCTTTCAGCTTCCAGCGCTTGCGGTCCGCGCTGTCAAAAAGGAAAAGGCCCTTTTTCGTTCCCACCATAAGCAACGTTTTCATGGCATCGTCCTCAGTCCTGTCCATCGTGCGATTTTTATTCCGGCGGCGTCAAACTGCTTTTTCGCGGTTTCCAGCAAGTCGGATTTCAATAGAACCGCCGTGTCCGGGTCGGCGCACCAGACGTTCAGCGTCAGCGTCGTGCCCGACCCGGACAAGGCGGTGACGTTGCAGCCATCCACGGCGATGGTCCTGGGGTGCGCCTTCGCCAAATCGGTCAAAATCTTGCGGGCCGGTGCAGGATCCGTGGTCGCGGCGAGGATGATGGTCAAGTTACAAGGAGCGCCTTTTCGAGCCAGGGATAGATTGATGCTAGTCTGGCTGGCCATGGTGCTGTTGGGAATGACCAAACGGCGCTCATCGGCCGTGCGCAGCACGGTGTAGCCGAGATTGATGCTTTCCACCGTGCCGATTTCCGTCCCCGCAGGGACGGACACTTGTATCCGGTCGCCGAGTTTGAACGGGCGATAAAGCACCAGGGAAATTCCGGAGATCAAATTGCCGAGCGTGCTTTGCGCCGCAAGCCCCACCACCACGGAGAGCACGCCCATGCTGGTCAGCCAGGCGGTGCCCAAGTGTTGCAAAGCCGGAACAATGTGGGAGTAAATGAGGAAGGCAAAAACGTACACTCCCACGTTGGCCAAATGGCCCAAAAACCGGATGCCGGTGGGATCCGCTCCGGCGCGCTCCGTCTTGTCCAAATAGCGATGGATCGCCAGGCGGACCGCCCGGCCAACCAGCGTCGCCGCTATGATGAATATCAGGGCGAGAAGGATGGCGCCCAGCCATGTGCCCGGATCTGGAAGATCGCGGAGCCATGTGTCAGGATTTGGCAGACCGCGAACGTCAAAAAGATTGGTTGTGTTTTGTGTGTCAGTCACATTTTACCGTGGCGCACCATGGCGATGAGCAGCCAAAAACCCATCATGCCCGCCACCATGTAGCCGAGCACGCCGGGCACGGACATGTCATGCCACATCGGCGGGACTTTGGCATGCACGATGACCGAAGAAGCGATGATGAGAGACGACAGAACGAGGGCGAAAGCCAGCCGGTTGACGATGCGCTCCAGGGTGTTCATCAGCGGCTCCAGGCCATGGTGATGCACGAGCAGGCGGGTCCGGCCTTCCTTGACCAGCGCCATGATCCGGCGGATCTCCAGCGGCATTTCGCGCAAAAATGCCGCCGCCTCGCCGCCAAATTCCCGCCAGTCGCGCAGGAACCGGCGCGGGCCCAACTGTCTCAGGCGCACCCGCTGCATGAACGGCCGCGCCTGCCCAATAATATCATGGCCGGGATCGAGCTGGCAGACCAGGGCTTCCATCAGGCTCAAGGCCTTGAGCACCGTCGATAAATCCGCCGGCAAGGTCAGCCCATGCTTCCGGGTCAGGTGAAACAAATTCTGCACCAGCTTCCCGAAGACCATCTCGCCAACCGGCCGGTAAAAATGCTGGTGCATGAATTCCGCCACGTCGGCCTCGAAGCCGGGCCGGAACGGGTCCAGTTCCGCGCGGGCCAGCTTGAGCAGGGCGGACGCGGTGGCGCTTTCATCGCGTTGCGCGATGCCGATGACAAAATGGGCGAAAGTTTCCCGCGTCTTAAGGTCCAGGAAACCCATCATGCCAAAATCCAAAAAGCAAATCACGTTCCCCGGCAAAATCTGGATGTTGCCCGGATGCGGATCGGCATGGAAGAAGCCATGCACAAAAATTTGCTTCATCACCAGGTCCGTGATGCTCGTGGCAATCACCTGCCGGTCCAGCGCCGCCGCCGCCAGCAAATCCAGCCGCGACGCCTTGATCCCGTCGATGTATTCCATGGTCAGCACGCGGCGGGTGGAGGTTTCGGAAAAAACCTTGGGAACGCAAATGGTGGGTTCGCCGGCAAACTGATGCGCGAACCGTTCGATATGCGCCGCTTCCGCCGTAAGGTCCAGTTCCTGTTCCATTTGCCTGGCGAATTCGGCCACGACGGCCGTTGGCTGGTGGATCTTCCAGCCTTCGACATGGTTCTCGAGCAAGGCGGCCAGTTGCGAGATGATCTCCAGATCGACCCGCACGATGTTCTCAATATCGGGCCGCTGCACTTTGATGACGCATTTACCGCCATCGAGCCGAACGGCCCGATGCACTTGTGCCATCGAAGCCGAGCCGAGCGGCTCCTCTTCGATCGAAGTAAAAAAATTGGTGTGCGGGCCGCGCAGTTCGGTGTTCAACACCGCCAATACCCGGTCAAATGGAATGGGCGGGACCTGGTCGTGCAGCTTGGACAGTTCGGCGATAAACGGCGGCGGCAGCAGGAGCGAGCGCGTCGAGAGAAGCTGGCCCAATTTGACGAAGGCCGGCCCCAGCTCTTCGAAGGCGCGCCGCAACCGTTCGGGGGCCGACGACAGGGAAATCTCTTCCTGGGCCTGGCGCATTTTGCGGAAGGGCAGCCGCAGCGCACTCGGCAGCGGCAGACGCTCCGCCAGGTCTTCGTAGCCGTATTTGAGAAAGACGCCGATGATGGTGCGGAAGCGATGCACATGCTGCACCGCCCGCCCGATTCTTCTGAAGCGAAGCAAAAACACTCTGGTTAATGACCCTGAGTTTTTGCGGGCCTGGCGGGCTTGACCCGCGTCCGAGGTTTGGCGGAGGCCGGTTTCGCCGGGGGCGCCTTGGCGTTGAAGTGCTGCGCGGCTTTTCTGGTCGAGACTTTCAAATCGGCCAGGGCCTTTTTCACCCCGGTTCTGATTTCTCCCAACGCGCCGCCGCCCGCGCCCTTCAATTCCTTGAATCTGGCTTTGACATGCTCCAGATGTTTGTCCGCCTCAGCCAATTCTTCATAGCCCAGAATCCTGCTGGTGGCGGCGACCCGTTTGGCCCGGGCCTTGAGCAAATCCAGTTGGGCTTTGTGCTCTTGAATCTGTGCTTCCAATTTCTGCCGGTACGCGTTTAACAAGCTCATAAGTTATTTCCTTTCGCCGCAGAGTAGCACTTCACCGGCGCTGTTCAATCCTGATTCTGGCGGACATTTCTTCTTTCTCTTCCGGCCCCGGGATGGTATGAGTGCCGGCCATGGATCCGTTATTGAAACTGTTGCAGGAAAACGCGGCGGCCAAACCAGGGCTTCTGGCCAAAATGCTCAATCTCTCCGAAGCCGAGGTGACCGCCAAAATCACACAATATGAAAAGGACCGCGTCATTCTGGGGTATCGCGCGATTTTGAATGACGAAAAAATGGGCCTGGACATCGTCCGCGCCGTCATCGAAGTGAAGATTACGCCGGAACGCGGCGGCGGCTTTGACCGGCTGGCGGAACGCATTGCCAAGTATGCCGAAGTGCGCTCGTGTTACCTGATGTCGGGAGGATACGATCTGCTCGTGGTGGTGGAGGGGGACAATTTGCGCGAAGTGGCGAGGTTCGTCGCGGAAAAGCTGGCCACGATCCAGGGGGTCATTTCCACCGCAACGCATTTCATGCTCAAAGTCTATAAGGACCACGGCGTCCTCGTGAGCGGAGAGAGCAACGAAGAGCGCCTGGCCGTCTCGCCGTGAAGCTCCGCCTTTAGTGTCAACTATTACAATTGCCCCATCGCCTTGTCCAGGGCGGCGTAGAGTTGATTCATGGTCGCCACGGTTTCATCGCCCATGTTGGAAATGCGGAAGGTGGTTCCCTTGATTTTTCCGTAGCCGCCGTCAATCAAAAATCCCTGCTCCTTGACCAGTTTCTGCAGCTTGGGCACGTCCACCGCGCGTCCGCCGGGCCTGGCGCCATTATTGACACAGGTCAGCGTCACCGATTCAAACCCTTTCTCGGGGAAAAGGGTGAAGCCGTGCCGAGAGGCCCAGGTGCGCGTCGCTTCAGCCAGTTGTTGGTGCCTTGCGAAGCGCGCCTCCAAGCCCTCGGCAAAAATATCCTGGAGTTTTGAAGCCAGCGCGAAAACATGGCCGATGCTCGGCGTGCTCGGCGTCATGCTTTGTTCGGCGTTCTTTTGAAATTCCACCAGGTCAAAGTAGTAGCCGCGGTCTTTGGCGGTCGCGGCCCTGGCCAGGGCCGCCGGCGAACAAACGAAAACGGCCAGACCCGGCGGCAAGGCAAAGGCCTTTTGCGAGCCGGCCAGCAGAACGTCAATGCCCAAGGCGTCAAATTCCAATTTGACCGCGCTCATCGAACTGACCGCATCCACGATGAACATGACATCCGGATATTTTTTCTTGAGCGCGGCGATTTCGCGGACGGGACTCATCACGCCGGTGGACGTTTCGTTATGAATAAAGGTGAGCGCATCGAATCGGCCCGTGGCCAGTTTGGCGTCCACCTGATCGGCGCGAATGGGCGAGCCCCAGGGCACCTGGAGCGCTTCGGCCTCTTTGCCGCATCGTTTGGAGACATCGAACCATTTGTCGGAGAAGGCGCCGCACATGCAATTGAGGACGCGCTTTTGCACCAGGTTGCGCACGGCGCCCTCCATGACGCCCCACGCCGAGGAGGTGCTGAGGTAAACCAATTGTTTTGTGTAAAGCAACTGCTGCAATTGCGGTTGCACTTGGGTGTAAAGGTCTTTGAAACCCTGGCCGCGATGCCCGATCATGGGCGAGCAAAATGCCTGAAACGTTTTGGCGCTGACTTCCACCGGGCCCGGAATGTGCAATTTGACATGTGTCATAATAAATCCTGATAAACCGTTCAGAACGGCTTAGTAAAGCTTTTCACAAACCAGCCGGACTGGCAAGCATTGGTTTTTGCCGGCGGCCTCCCCCATCAGAGGCAACGCAAAGGCGCAAAGACGTGAAGACGAATCCACCGACGCCAAGGTTCTTGCGGACAAGAAGGAAGGCCGGGTTTGCCATGCGTTTGAGGCTCACCAAATCGGTTTGATTCACTTTGATTCGGTTTGATTGACCCGCAAGCTGTTTACTTTGCAAGCCATTCATCTTAAGGTATTTGCATAGAATTTGGCCGTCATCCTGACCAAATGACTCATGTTTAACTAAGTTTATCATGGTTTGACCAAGCGGAGATCAAGTGGCCGGGAGGATTAACGATAACGGAATGGCAACCGAATTCGGACTTGCCCGCAGATAGCGCAGACGGACGCAGATGAAGAATTCTTTTGCCGCATCCGCGATAGTCTGCGAGGGTCTGCGGACACCAATCTTCACTTCTACATTCGGCCTTCATAATTCTGCCTTTGCTTCCGCATTATGGCACAAAAGGCGGAAACGGTACAGCGCATGGTGGGAGCTTTTTTTATAACACGAAACCCCCGTAAACATTGACTAAAACGCGTGTCGGGAGCCTTCTTGTCAAGTATGTTTTAGAAGAAAAGCAAGAATTAAGAAGGAAGAATTATGCAATCTGCAGAACAACAAAGAATCGAAACGATGCCCTGCGAGATGAAGGGAAACCGGGTCAACTACGAAATATCCGCCGTCGTTGCGCTGTGGCGCGACAAGAGGCGAAAGTTAAAACCGGCGGCCAAACGCGCCTGAGCGAGTTGGCCCCACGATTCAAACCTGTTGCATGAAGAAGGACGACGCGAAATTTGTGTCAATAGTGAGCAAGGACCGGGAAATGCAAGGAAAAGCGGGAATCAGAATGCTTTTTTAAAGTCGCGGCTGATTCCATCCGATAGTTGCAAGAGCAGATATATGGCGCGCATCAACGGCGCCGGCTCAAAGATCATGCCGCGCGTTAAGACAGGTGATTTGAAGGAAGGAATGGTGGTCGCCAGAGATGTCAAAAACATCGATGACATGCTGCTCCTTCCGGCCAGGGCCCTCCTGGCCGACCGACAAATCATTAACCTGAAAGCCTGGGGTGTGGCGGAAATTGACGTGGAAGCGTCCGATCTGATCGAGAACCGGGACCCGCTGGCCCGATTGCCGCCGGAAGCGGTGGCGCGATTGACCGCCGAGATCAAGGCCCATTTCTGGCAGGCGGATGAATCCAACCCGGTCTTCTCCGAAGTTTTCAAGCTGATGCTCTGGCGCCGGGCGCGGAAAGCGCCGTGAACAATGAATCTGCCATCCATTGATCGATTGGTCAGGGGAATTCCCGCCAGCCTTGGCACCTGCGGCCCGGTGCTGAGGGAAATCGAGGCGGAACTGCGATCGCCGCAGTGCAGCCTCAGCACGGTGGGAGAAGCGATCGAAAAAGACCCCGACCTGACCTCGCGCCTGCTGCGGCTGGGCAACAGCACCCTTTACGGTTACAGCTCGCGGCTGACGAGCGTGGCGGAGGCCATCAGTTTGATCGGAATTCAGCGCGTGCAGGAACTGCTGATGGCTTCCAGCATCATTGAACGCTTCTCCGGTGTGGAGGAAGAGTATGTGAACATGCAATCGTTCTGGCGGCACAGCCTGGCCTGCGGCATCGCCGCGCGAGTGGTGGCGATGGAGCTGCGACTGCCCAAGCCGGACAAGTATTTCGTGGCGGGGTTGCTGCACGACGTGGGGCGATTGGTGCTCCTCGGCCAGAGTCCGGAGGCGACGCAGCAGGTGTTTGCACTTTACAAAAAGGAACGAATGCTCCTGCGGGAAGCCGAAATGAAGGTGTTGGGCTTTGACCACCAGCAGATCGGCGGCGCGCTGCTGCGCCACTGGAGGTACCCGGTCACCCTCATCGGCGCCGTCGCCAGTCATCATCACCCCACCCTGGCCGACGTGGGCCGAGAAGAAGCGGCCATCGTCCATTTCTGCGACCACCTTGTCAATGCCATGCAAATCGGGTGTTCGGGCGAACAGTATGCGCCGCCACTGAACATGAAGGTGTGGGAGAACTTGCATCTTCCGCTGGAAGCCCTGCCGTTGATTGTGGGCGCCGTGGACGGGCAGATCGAGGCGGTGCTGGCGGCCTTTCTGATGCATTGAGGCATGGAAGCGGCGAGCGACAGATTTGATTCGGTTTATCCCGACATGCTCCAGACGGGACTTGGGAAACTCGGGTTGCTCGATGGGCAAAGGGAATTGCTGGCGCTGTTTGCCGCCCTTGAACATTTCCGGCGCGACCTCCACGCCCAGAAAAACACCGATGACATATTGCGCCTGAGCCAACAGTATATCCAAGGGCTGAACCTGTTTCGCGCCGCCGGCTTCTGGCTGGTGAATCCGGCGGATCTGAGCTTCGAGATTTCGCTGGCGTCGCCGGCATCGGATGGTGAGCGGCTGGACGGGTTGCTGCGCGGGGAAATCCAGGCGGGGCGGTTTGCCTCGGCGCTGCGACAATACGCGCCGGTCTTTTTCCCGGCGGGAACGCCAGAAAACCCGGAGCGCGGGCTGCTCCATTCGCTGGCGGTATCGAGCCAGGTGGTTGGGATGTTCTGCGGCACGTTGCGGCGGGAACTGGCGCCGAACCAGGAGATCGTTTTCAGCCTGCTCTCGCTGCTCTTGGGCGGCAGCGCGGACGCCCTGGCCACGCTGCGCAAGACAGAGAGTTTGACCAGCCAGATCAACACATTGAGCGGGTTGCTGCCCGTTTGTTCGTGGTGCCGGAAGGTTCGCAATGACAGCGGGTACTGGGAGCAAATCGAGAAGTATATCAGCAGCCGGACCTCGACTTCGTTTACGCACGGGATTTGTCCGGAGTGCGAGCAGAAATGCCTGTGCGAGACCAACTGAGACGGTTTCTGAGCGGCAGGTCGTGCCAGGGGCAGTGGATGCAAGAGAATTAACAGTGGATAATGGACAATGGACAATTCTGAAATGCTAAAACGCGCCAAAACCGGCTCCGCCCCAAATCGGATTCCCATAAAAGAAGATGCGCCGCCCTGGCACAGCAAAGGCTAAAGGCTTCCTCCGTCGCTCCGCCAAGCGGAGCTATGGCGGACAGGCGAAAGGCTGAAGTTAAAACCGGCGGCCAAACGAGCCTGATCGAGTTGGCCCCATGTCTCCGACCAGTTGCATGAAAAACGATGACGCAAAATTTGTGTCAATAGTGAGGACACGTGCAGTAATGCGTCAGTGAAGGCGGGATTCGACCTTTGCCACGATGAATCGAACAGGAGGCCATAGGGATCACGGTTTGGCGTCGCTGCGAGGGCACCTGCATTCCTTTTACCTTGCGCCGAATTTTCAAAAGGGACAGGATCCTGCTAAAATGTGTTCGAGAATCTATGGCCGACGTCTTTTCAAAACGAAAACGCTCGCAAGTCATGGCTGCCATTCGCTCAAAAGGCAACAAAGACACGGAACTGAAATTGGCTTCAATCCTTCGCGCCCATGGAATCAAAGGCTGGCGCAGGCACCGGCCAATGCCTGGGAAGCCAGATTTTATTTTTCCGAAGCATTGCCTCGCCATATTTGTGGATGGTTGCTTCTGGCACGGCTGCCGGTGGCACTGCCGGATGCCTCAAAACAACCGGCGATACTGGCAAGAAAAGATTTCACGAAACGCCGCGCGGGACGGCACAATAACCCGACTGTTGCGCCAGACTGGCTGGCGAGTGGTTCGGCTTTGGCAGCACTCATTGAAGGATTCGGATTTTGTTGTGCGTAGCATCAAATCCCAATTGGTCACAGCAGGCTGAATTTGCAAAGATGATGGGCATAATTATGAACGGCAAAACCAATAAAAGCTTTGCGGAGTTTTTCGCTGGCATCGGCCTGATGCGGATTGGGTTGGAGCGAGCGGGTTGGCGCATCGCATTCGCCAACGATATTGACGAGGACAAATGGCGGAGCCGACAGCGGCTGTCCCTGCAAACGCTATGGAACTAACCGCAAATGAATGAGGTTCCCGCATTCGAAGTAGGTCAGCTCTACACGAACGATCAAATTCGCTTCTCGCTCGAAGTCGAGAACCTTGGCGGAATCAGGCCAGCTCTTGATGGTCAAGGAAACGTCCGCCATGTCGCCGTGCTCACAACAGCCGATGACGCCGGGAAGGTTATTTCGGAAAACCCCTATCGCGACAGAATTGAAGGCGACATTCTCACCTACACTGCACAAGGACGGGAGGGCGACCAACAGCTTCGCGGGAGAAACAAGCGTTTGATTGAGCAGTATGCCATCCCGATGCCTTTCTTCGGTTTCATCAATGTCGGAAAGCAGACTTACCGTTTCCTCGGTTTGCTCGAACTCTTGCGGCACTACCAAGAAACGCAGGCCGACACCACCGGGTCATTACGTAAGGTCTGGCTTTTCGAGTTTCGCATTCACTCGGGGCCTGCCATTGTCCCCATTGACCAAGCCAAAGCTTTGTCCGCTTCTTTGCTTGAGGAATCACGTCGTCGGACGGGATGGTCAACCGACGAGGCTTCGGTTGAAGAAGCTGTTTCGTGCCCTGGCGTGACGGACGTAGCCATTTCACCGACGCTTGAGACTGTTCGCTCGAAGCTGTTGAGTCTTGAACCTGCTGGATTTGAGGGCTTCTTGCGGCTCGTCATGGAACGGAACGGCTTTAGAGAAGTGAGTGTGACTGGCAAGAGCGGGGATGGTGGCATCGACCTCAATGGCTATGTGGACGAGAGGAATGACTTCTTCGCCGGAACGCACGTCCAGGTTCAGGCCAAGCGATGGCGGCACTCTGTGGGAAGCATTGAACTCAATCACTTTCGAGGCGCTTTGAGCAGCACAGCAAAGGGCGTCTTCGTCACAACGAGCCACTACACATCTGCTGCGGTGAAAGAGGCGCGGCATCCGGTCAAGCCATGCATCACGCTTATTGACGGCTTGCGGCTTTCGAGTATAGTTTCTCGTCTCCAACTGGAAGTCGCATGATTAAAGAATATCCACTCTCAATTGAGGAGGAGTCAGCCATGCAGGCACTCGGAGGTTTTGATAAGGTTGCAGCCTCTGCGGGCAGAATTCTTCGCGAACACGGAATTGAAACAGATTTGTTTTCTCCAGAGGAACGGCAGCGCATTCATCGTGGTCGAGATTTTGTGAAGCGGCAGGTTGAATTCCACTTCGACCCCGGCAAATCACTTCACGCGAACATTCAAGATTTGTTCGAGCAGGCCGATGCTCTGCAGAAACATTCAGGCGGCACCAACTATGTGGGCGCAATGCTCCAACATCTGGTCGGCGCCAAACTCGACGTGGTTCTTGGCGAAGGAAGAATTCAGCACCACGGTTTCTCCGTGGCCGACGACTCGACGGCGCGCCAAAGCGATTTCCAGATTGAGACGGTTGCCATCCACGTAACCACACACCCCAGCGAAGCACTGGTTGCGAAATGCGCTGAAAATCTTCAGGCTGGTTTCAAACCGCTGATTATCACCCTCGGCGACGGAGTGGAAGGGGCAGCATTTCTATTGAAAAGTCCAAATCTTGCGGATCGGGTGGACGTGCTCGACGTTGGCCAGTTTCTTACGGCGAACGTTTATGAGCGCAGCCTGTTCAAAACTGCCGCCTGTAAAGTAACGTTTTCCAAGCTGCTTGACCGCTACAACGAGATTGTCTCCAGTTGTGAGGCTGACCCGGCCTTGCGCATTGCGATCAAAGCGGATAAGAAATGAACTCCAACGCGACTGCCAGAAAGTTCCATAAACAGATCGCCCGCGCAACCGCAGACATGCAAAAACAAGGCTGAATGCTGAAGGCTTCCTCCGTCGCCCCGCCAAGCGGAGCTATGGAGGACTGGCGAAAGGCTAACGTGAAACATGGGCAGAGAGCATTTTTGCGAGTTCGCCTGGTTCGCGCTTAAAGATTCCACCGTCCCTTCAGGACGGATTTCAATTCTCGACCAGACCAGCCACTTCGTGGCTGGCTAATTTCCATTGGCCCTTCGGGCCGGGGAACTGGTTGCGGCTGAATCGAGTTGGGGTTCGACGGAGTCTCACCCTACCGGTTGCCGCTTCGTGTGCTCGGTTTCGCGGTTCAAAGGAAATCCTTGGGCGGATTTGCGCCCTGGCTCAATGCCACGATTGTTTTCAGGCAGGCTGATCGGCGGGAGGTAGATGCCTTTGTATTCCCGGCGCCACCACCGGCCTGTGGCGCGGCGCGCGGCCCTGTCTGTGAAATGATATTCGTAAAGCAGCGCACGAATGTATTTGGGCGGCGCCTGGGGAAACGGGTTGCGCCCCAAAAGCGCCAGGACCTGGGGCGAATTCTCCAGCAGCCCCGCTTCAAAACTCAAAAACCACGGGTTCTCACGCGGCCCGCCCAAAGCCGCGAACCACATCTGCCAGTCCAGCCTCGGTTGGAAAGGGGCGACAAAGCGCGGTTTCATTTTTAAATCGCCCGGTTTGTATTTGAATTCGTAGGCCCGCCAATCCCGGCCGTCGTTGCTGCCTTCGACAATGATTTCCGGGCGCGTTTGCGTCATGGCCGCGAACAATCCGTAGCGGTTGGAACTGCGCAACGGTTGCAGCCATTCGTAGAGGGCGAGGACGGGCGCGGGCCAGCGTTGCGCGACGCGAAAGGTTCCCAGAAGCTCCATCAATGTCACCAGCGCAATCACGAGCGCGATGGGCAGCAAAATGAAGCGGGGCCAGCGCGCGCAACGGGACAGGGACGGAGGCGTCTCCAGGGCCGCGGAGAGGCGGTGCCGCGGCTTCAGCATTTCATCATCCAACAACGGCACGCAGAGCAGAATGGAGAGCCAGTTGAAGAAGGTGTAGTTGCCGGTGAGCAGGATCAGCACTTGCAACAGCACGAAAAATCCCGCCGCGGCCAGGCGCGCCCGGCGTCCGGCGAAAATCAAAGCCGGGACCACGAGTTCAATGATGAAAAGCAGGAAGGTGGAGGCGGCCTGGACGCCCGCCGGTAATTGGTGGGCGTACCAACCGATCCAGGTGGGCAGGGGCTGCGTTTCATAATGCACCCGCAGGGCGGTCAAATTCCACCACGAGACATCGCCGCTCATCAGCTTGACGCAGCCGGATTCCAGCATCAGGCGAAAGAGCAGCCAGCGCAGAAGCCACAGCGCCAGGGTCGAAGGCGCGGACTGCCGCGACGGGCGTTCCACCCATTGCAACGGGGCAAAAAATATGGCCAGGAAACCGGTTTCCAACAACAGATTGTCCCACTGGAAATCCAGGAACGGACTGCAAACCGTTGTCAGCGAAAGATAGAGGCACCAGAGGAGAAACAACACCGGCGCCGGCGCAATGCCAAGGAGCAAAAGCAGCGACAAGCCCACCCCCGCGCCGCACTGCCAGTTTAACGCGCGATCACTTGCGCTCCACCAGGCCAGCGTGGGCACGGCATGAAACCGCTCCAGTCCGATATGGTAGTCCGCCGCCTCAGTTTTGAGCTTCTCCATGGCCATCCGGGCCGGGAGGATCCCGTGACTGCCGACCAGTCCCTGGATTTGTCCCAGAAGCGAGGTGAACGCGATGAGGTAGATCAAGGCCAGTCCGCGCAGAAAAATAAAACGAACCCGGACATAACTGAGCGGCAAGAAACCGGGGCCGGAATAAATCCGATCCAATTTGGAAATAAAGGAACGGTGCAGGGCCACCTCCTCATAGGCCAGTTCCGCCAAGTCGGCGAAGCCGGGAAATTTGCGGTATAAACCGAGGAGCCACCGTTCTTTTCCCGCCTCGGCCAGGGAGCGGAAGACCGCCTTCGCCCCGCTGCACACCGAGCCATCGGGCAGGATCAAACGGATCGCCCGCTCAAAATCCTCCCGCTGAATCTCGGGAAATCTCCCGGCCACGCTTTCGTCCTGAAAGGGGAGATAGGTGATGGCGTCGCCGGTGGCGTTCTGCCAGCGCGCAATCCAGCGGCGGCAAAAATGGCAGTCGCCATCATAGACCAACAGCGGCTTGGATGGCGGTGATGCGACTCGAAGATCCTGCGACACAAGATAAATTGGACATGGCCGGGTGAAAGTCCAGCGGGGAATTCCAGGGTCACATGTGGGCGATGATATTGTCGCCGAATTCCGAGCATTTAATCTCCGTGGCGCCGGTCATCTGCCGGGCGAAGTCGTAGGTGACGCGTTTGGAGGCAATGGCCCCGTTGAGCCCCTTCAGAATCAGATCGGCCGCGTCCGTCCAACCCAAATGGCGAAACATCATTTCGCCGCTGAGCACCACGCTGCCCGGGTTGACGCGGTCCTGGTTGGCGTACTTGGGGGCGGTGCCGTGCGTGGCCTCGAAGATGGCGTGGCCGGTGATGTAATTGATATTGCCGCCGGGGGCGATGCCGATGCCGCCCACTTGCGCGGCCAGGGCGTCGCTGAGGTAATCGCCGTTCAAATTCAACGTCGCAATGACGTCAAAGTCCTCGGGCCGCGTCAGCACTTGCTGGAGGGTGATGTCGGCGATGGAATCCTTGATGACGAGGCCCGCGCCCGGTTTGCCCTCGGGGATTTTGCACCACGGGCCGCCGTCCATCTCGACCGCGCCGAAGAATTCTTTGGCCACCTGATAACCCCAGTCGCGAAACGCGCCCTCGGTGAATTTCATGATGTTGCCCTTATGCACGAGCGTCACGCTTTTGCGGTTGAACTTGACGGCGTAACCGATGGCACTGTGAATCAGGCGCACGGAACCGCTGTAACTGACCGGCTTGATGCCGATGCCCACGCGCACGCCGGCCGGAAAATTTTTTGCGCCGACCGCCGTCCAAAATGCCGCCGCCCGCTCCATCGTGCCGAAACGAATTTTGTCGAATTCCCTGGGAAAATTCGCGGCCAGAAAGTCCAAAATCTTCTGGCTCTCCGGCGTGCCGCCGGCAAATTCAATGCCGGCGTAAATGTCCTCGGTGTTTTCGCGGAAGATGACCATGGCGACTTTTTCCGGGTGTTTGACAGGCGATGGGACGCCCTGGAAGTATTGCACGGGCCGCAGGCAGACATAGAGGTCGAGCATCTGGCGCAAGGCGACGTTGAGCGAGCGGATGCCGCCGCCCACCGGCGTGGTCAGGGGGCCTTTGATCCCGACCAGATACTCCTTGAAAGCCTGGACCGTATCGTCGGGCAGCCAGTTGTTGAATTTTTTGAAGGCCGTTTCGCCGGCAAAGACCTCGAACCACGAAACCTGGCGTTTGCCGCCGGACGCTTTTTGCACCGCCGCGTCGAACACGCGCACGCCGGCCGCCCAAATATCGGGGCCGGTGCCGTCGCCGCGAATGAACGGGATGACGGGATGGTCGGGAACGCTGAGTTTGCCCTGGGCGGTGGTGATCCTGCCGCCTGCGGGAGGTATGATGTCTTTGTAAGCCATGCCAGTTAAAAAATGACGCATCCAGAGATAAAGTCTGCGGCCAGGAATGCAAGCAGAACCTTGCCGTTTGACATGCATCCGCCTTCACCGCTGCGTTTACGGCGCGACAAGGGTTGTGTGGAATTTACATCCTCAATTTCCCGGGCGAATTGTGATAACCATAGATGAACGGCAAATATTGCGGACAAGGCGGCACAAAAAATCGTGGACGGGTTGGAGCGACGAGGCGGTGAAAGGCGCCGGAATCAAATCTGGAAATCGGCTTTTTTGGACATGAAGGTGTGGATGCCGCACTCCACCTTTTTGAAACCGGTCCAGCGGCCGGCACGTTCGCCCTCGCCATCGCCGGTTTTGCGGGTGCAGGTCATGCAGCCTATCGAATGGTAGCCCTGATCGTGCAATGGGTTGTAGGGGATTTTGTGCCGAAGTATGTATTCCCAAACGGCTTCCCGCGACCACTGCGCCATCGGATTCAATTTGACGATTTCGCTGCCGGAGTTTTGGTCGAGGGTGTAGAGCTCGATGATCCCAATTTTGGCGCGAGTTTCAGATTGGTTGCGGCGCAGGCCGGTGATCCAGCAATCCAGGTCATGCAGTTTGGATTGGAGCGGCAGGACTTTGCGCATGGTGCAGCAGAGGTCCGGATCGCGGTCCCACAGCTCCGGCCCCTGGGCTTCGGCTTGTTGTTCCACGGTCAAGTCGGGGTGGAGCGATTCTATCTTCCAGCCATAGAAATCCTCCAATCGCTTTTGCAATTCGACCGTTTCGGGAAAAAGCAAACCGGTGTCGAGCGTGAACACCGGGAAGGACAGGCCGGCTTGTTTGGCCAGATGCATCATGACCAGTCCCGCCCCTTGGAAACTGGTTCCAATGCCGGCGCGCCGCCCAAAACGCCGCGCCGCCCAGGCCAGAATTTCTTCGGAGCTTTGCCCCGCAAATTGCCCGTTCAATTCGGACACTTCACGGACTGTTATGATGGAGCTTTCCAAAGCAGTCCTCAGGTTTGCGGGGGAACCGGTTTGGGCGCGTTCGCGGTCGCGGCGGCCGCGGGCAGGAGCACGCGCTGGCAAAAATCGCCAAACCGTTCCACGCCGAGACGCTCTTTGGCGAACCGCGTGAACAAGGGACGCAATTCCGCCGCCAGATCCTCATTCTTGACACTTTCCTTGTAGAGCCGGCCAAGACGGGTGCTGGATTCATTGCCGCCCAGGTAAAGCTGGTATTTGCCCGGGGCGCGGCCCACCAGCGCCAGTTCCGCCGTGTAGGGGCGGGCGCAGCCGTTGGGGCAGCCGGTCATGCGGATGATGATTTCCTCGCCGGCCAGTCCGATTTCCGCCAGCAATTGCTCAATGCGAGTGATGACATCGGGCATCACCCGCTCGGATTCGGCCAGGGCCAGGCCGCAAGTGGGCAGGGCCGGGCAAGCCATGGAGGCGAGCCGCACCACGCCGGCTTGTTTGTCAACAGCCACGCCGTGTTCGGCCAGCAGGCGGGTGATGGCGTCCTTGTCGTTAGTGTTGATGTTGATTAGCAGGATGTTTTGCGAAGGGGTCAGACGCAGCCCGGGCCGGAATTGTTCGACCACCCGCCGCAATCCGGTTTTCAGGCGGTAATCGCCCGCGTCCTTGATCCGGCCATTCTCGACGAAGAGGCCCAGGAACCATTTCCCGTCGAATTGCTTATGCCAGCCGTAAAGATCGCCTTGCCGGGTAAATTGGAAGGGCCGCGCCGTTTCCAGTTTGAAGCCGAGGCGCTTTTCCAACTCGGCGCGAAACCACGCCGCGCCGCGCTCTTGAATGACGTACTTGAGACGCGCGTGCTTGCGATTGGTTCGGTCTCCGAAATCGCGGTGGATGGTCACCACTCCCCTGGCCGTCTCAATCACCTGCTCAGGATGGATGAAACCGATCACATCGGCCAGGCGCGGATAGGTCTGGGCGTTGCCGTGGCTCATTCCCAGCCCGCCGCCGGCGGCCACGTTGAAACCGGCCAGCCTGCCGTTCTCGATGATGGCGATAAATCCGCAATCGTTGGTAAAAACATCAATGTCATTGAGCGGAGGAATGGCGAAGGCGACCTTGAATTTTCGCGGCAGATAAGTCTTGCCGTAAAGCGGATCGACGAAATGGGCGTCCTCGTCCGTCAGCTTCAATTCCACGCCTTCCACCCAGATTTGATGATAAGCGCGCGTTTTGGGGAGCAGCGCGTCGGAAACGATTGCCGCCTGGCGTTGAATTTCATCCACCAAGGGGCTTGTGGCCGGCGTCGGCGCGGCCATGACGTTGCGGGTGACGTCGCCGCAGGCGGCCAGAGTGGTCGCGGTGGCGTCGTTGAGACCCTTCATGAATTTGCCCAGGTTGCCCTTGGTTATGCCATGAAACTGGAAGCCCTGGCGGGTGGTGATGCGCAACGTATTATAGCCGTATTGGCTGGAAAGCTGGTCGAACGCCAGGTAAACCGATGGATTGACAACGCCGCCCGGCAGGCGTCCGCGCACCATGTAGATGTATTGTTTGCCGGTTTTGCGTTTATCGCGATCATCCTGCTGATAAATGCCGTGGAACTTCAGAAATTCGTAGTCGTCATCTGAAAACCGGTCTTTGGAGGCATCGGCCAATGTTTGGCTGATCGTACCCGACAAGATCGGATTGTTTGCTTTAAGCAGTTCGTTGCGCGAAAGCTGCGGAGCGGACTCTGTGTTAATCATAAGTGACTTACTAAGGATACTAACCTTTGTTTATTTAAGCGCAGATTCTCCGGAATGTCAACTGGTTTTCGGCATCCGGGTGCTGGCCGGATCGGTTTGACCCACTTTGACCCACTTGGACTGAAGCGAAGCCGCCTGATTTGCAAGCCATTCATCTTAAAGTATTTACATACGGTCTGCACGGCAGCAATCGTTGGAGGCCATTTGACCGGTTTCACTGACTTAAACGGCCTGCGTGTAAGGGACGTAAAAGACATCAAGGACGGAAGGAACGATCCGGCTTGACTGGTTTTGACCGGATGCTTTGGACTTGCGGGCGAATTGAAGCTGCTCCTCCTGGTCGCGCCATCATCTCTGCCAGAGCCGTTTGGGCGACGCCAAATTTTCACTTCTTCCTTCTTCATGCTTCTTCCTTACGTTTGCATTCAATCGTAATCACACTACACATATGTCAGACGGATGTCAAATTAAAAGGTTACATTAATTAATAATGCGGGCCGCCCAAGCCCGAGGGCCAGGCTCGATTCCCATGCAGCGCCGCATCTTGCATCCCGGCACGGACTCGAGTATTGCTGCAATAGAGGTTTCTGATGCAATTCTCTTTTTGAACCGGTGCGTTTAAAAAGTGACATCTGAATGAGCTTTGAAGAAGAAGTTTAAACGCCGGCTGGGCATGGTGGCGGCGGTATTCGCAGCCATGTTCACCGTGCTGAATATCCTGGCTTATCGGCAAGCCTACACCATGACGCATTTCGTGGCGGGCGGCCCGCGCACAGCGCCGCCGGAGAGCCTGAGCCTCGGCCAGAAGTTGGAAACCGTGCTTTGCGGCGTCGATTTTCCCCGTCCGCGCACGACCCTTTCGCCGGCAAGCCTCGGCCCAGCGTGCCGCAGCTTGAGTTTCGCGGGCGCAAACGGGGTGCGATTGGGCGCGTGGTATTGCCCGGTGTCGCCGGACAGACCGCTGGTCATCCTGTTTCACGGTTACGGCGGGGAAAAAACGGGCACGTTGAACGAGGCCAGGGTTTTCCTGGAATTGGGGCTTTCGGTGTTGCTGGTCGATTTTCGCGGCTCGGCAGATTCCTCGGAATCCTACACGACGGTTGGCCACGAAGAGGCGGAAGACGTGGCGGCGGCAGTGCGCTACGCCCGGGCCAGCCTGCCACATTCGAAGCTGGTCCTCTATGGCATTTCCATGGGCGCCGCGGCGGTATTGAGATCGGTCCACAGTTGCGGCGTCCAGCCGGACGCAATCATTGCGGAAGCTATATTTGACAGGATGCTGAACACCGTGCGGAATCGCTTTGAATTGATGGGCCTGCCCTCGTTTCCCGGGGCCGAAATGCTTGTTTTTTGGGGCGGATGGCAATTTGGATTCAACGGCTTTGCCAATAATCCGGTCGAATATGCGGCCAGCGTCCATTGCCCGATTCTGTTTTTACACGGCAGCGTCGATCCCCGGGCGCATCTGGCCGAGGCGCGCCACGTATATGACACCGTGCCGGCGCGGAAGTGGTTCAAGGAGTTTGGCGGCATCGGCCACGCCGCGTCCGTGGTTGCCTGCCGCCAGCAATGGAAGGAAACCGTGAGCCGATTTCTGACAGACGCGCACGTGGAAGCGGAGATGCCCGCGTCCGCAAGCCAAAAGTGAATTGCCGGTGGACATTTGTTAGGCTGCCAGCCTGATTAATTCTTGAAAAACCGGGCGACCAGAACGTGTGCCGCCGCGCCGAAGGCAAGCTCTTGCCTCCAGCCGTGTGAAGCTCTTGCTTCCCAACGAAACGATTAAACGTCCAGTCGGTTTGAGGCGGCAGTCAATTTTGCCCGCAGACATGACGAAGGCGGCGCATCATTCCTTCTTTGGGGTCTGGGCCGAAAGAGTTTTCTCGTTGAAACGCCCTGTCTTATGACGGTAGGATCGCACAGTGAATCGTCCGCGCCCTATTCGACGTTTTCTGTTGTCGTTGCCCGCTCTGTTGTCGATTGCCCTTGCGGCAGCCTCACTGGCGCCGGGGCAGGAGACGAACACGCCAGGCCAGCCGACAACGAATGTTGCCGGGTTTGAGCCCAAGCCCGCCGCGGCCATCGGCGACGAAACCAATCCCCGGCAGAAATACACGCCACCGTCGTCCAACTCGATTGCGTTTCAGGAAACCAAGGCGCGGGCGGAAAAGGGGGAGGCGGCCGCGCAAAGCCAACTTGGCCTGATGTATGACCTTGGGCAGGGTGTGGCGCAGGACCACGCGGAAGCGGTGAACTGGCTGCGCAAAGCGGCGGAGCAGGGATATCCCGGCGCGCAACTTCTCCTTGGCTTGCACTGCCAAAACGGGGATGGCATCCGGCAAGACTACGCCGAAGCGGTGAAGTGGTTGCGCAAGGCGGCGGAACAGGGCGGCGCGGAGGCGCAATACAATCTGGGGGTGTGTTATTTCCGCGGGCACGGCGTCCTGCAAGATTACGCCGAGGCGGTGAAGTGGTATCGCAAAGCAGCCGGGCAAGGCGATCCGATGGCACAATACAATCTGGGCGTGTGCTGTTTCCTGGGGCAGGGTGTCGCGCAGGACTACGCCGAAGCCGTCAAGTGGTACCGCAAGGCAGCCGAGCAGGACGGGCTGGCGGCAGAATACAATCTGGGTTTGTGCTACCATAATGGGCAGGGTGTCGCGCAAGACTACGCCGAAGCGGTGAAGTGGTTCCACAAAGCGGCGGAACAGGGCGATGCGGCGGCACAATACGATCTTGGATTCATGTATGGCGAGGGCCAGGGCATGCCAAAGGATTATGTCGAAGCTTACAAGTGGTACAACCTGGCTGCCGCACAAAATGAAACCAACGCGATTCGGAACCGCGACCTTGTTTCCAGTTCCATGACGCCTTTGCAGATCATAGAAGGCCAGCGGCTATCCCGCGAATTCGTTGTGCGCAAGGAAGGCGGCCCCGCCAATCGAGCCGACAGCCTGGATTCGGTTGAGATTGGAACCTGGTTTCGCTTCATGGGCGCCGGCTTTTTCGTGACGGAGGACGGCTGCCTGCTGACCTGTTATCATGTGGTCGAGCACGCGGCCCGGATTGCCATAAGAACGAAGGCGGGCACATTCCCGGCAACGCTGGTGAAAGCGGACAAGGCAAACGACGTGGCCTTGTTGAAAGTGGACGGCAAGTTTCCCGCGTTGCCCATCGCGCCGAGTCGCGGGGTGAAGCTGGGCGCACCGGTCTTCACCATCGGTTTCCCGACGGTCGAATTGCGGGGTTTCTCCCCCAAGCTGGCCAAAGGCGAGATCATCGGTTTGAACGGGATGCAGGATGATCCGCGCGAGTTTCAAACCAGTGTTACGGTGAAACCGGGCAATGCGGGCGGGCCGCTGGTGAACAATTGCGGAAACGTTGTGGGCATTGTGGAAGCGCAACTGGCGGACGTAGCCGCACCCGACATCACCGCCACGTTGCCGCAGAACGCCAATTACGCCATGAAAAGCTCCGTTTTGAACGTGTTGCTGGAAAGCGTGCCAGAAGTGTCGGCCAGATTGAAGGAGCCGAACAGCGCGGAGGAAAAGTTTGAGGATGCGGCCAAAGAGGCCGGGAACGCGATTGCGCTTGTTTTGGTGTATTGAGGGAGGTTGTCCGCCGCGCGCGCGGGGACTTTTTGCTTTTGGCTGGTAACGAAGCCTCATCACCACAAGCGGACCAGAATCGAGGCTCGATCTCATCCAATTGAAACGAGACGAGGCAATCCCCGGGAAGCCGCTTGCAAACCGGGCGGTTCGAAGGCAGATTGGGTGTATGCAAACGGTCCATGCGGTCTTTCAGAATGATGGTGAATGGTTCATTGCGCGTTGTCTGGATGTACCAGTGACAACGCAGGGCCGGACGCTGGCTGCCGCCAAAAAAAACCTGCGCGAAGCCGTTGAACTTTATCTTGAAACATGGGGGCGGCCCAAGGGATCTGGAGCGGCTCGGGAAATTTATCTAACAAGCATGGAAATAGGGACATGAGCCGGCACCTCCCCGCGATTTCCGGCCGCGAGCTGATTCGCGCCCTGCGGCGGGTTGGCTTCGTGGTTCTTCGACAGAAAGGCAGCCACGTTTCTCTTGAGAAGCGGAGCGCCGAAGGTTACTGGCGCACCGTCGTCCCGCTCCACCGGGAAATCCGTCCTGGCACTTTGAGCGACGTTCTGAACCAGAGCGGCTTGAGTAAAGAAGACTTGATGGAATTACTCTGACGCGGAAACGCGGTTTTGCTTTGGACAAAAACACCAGCCGCTGCCATCATTTCGAGAGTAACTCATTAAAAACGTCGTCGCCTGGGTTATCCCAAGTCTTCAACAAAGATTCTTCGGAGAGCTTCAGCCGTGCCTCGCGTTCGATGTCGCCGGTCTCAATAGTCACGCGCACAGGAACATTTTCGGGCAGGGACAACGGTCGCGGCAGGATAATTCTGCCGTTTTCGTAAATGGCATCAACCGTTGTCGTCATGTAGAAAGCTTACCGGCTTTGCCTGGGATTTGCAAGGGGCGATTCAGCGCCGCTCCAGGAGAAAGCGCAACTGGATTTGGGACAAACCCGCTGACTCTCACTTATGGCCGCGTCAGGTTTTCTCCTTTCAAGGTTGAAATGGGCCGCCTGCCAACCTTAGCTTCTGCCATGGTTTCGGAAAAATCGTGGAGCATTGATGCCGTCGCGCGCCTGTTCCTAGGCGTCATCGTGACGCTTTGCTGCGGCATGTTCCTGAGCGGGCTTTTGGACTCGATGAAACTGGGACTTTCGCCGGATCAGCTCCAGTTTCTGCAAATGATCGTTTTGGTCGTGTTCTTCCAGGGCGCCGCCCTGGTCTGGATTGCCGTGTTTCTTCGTCAGTCAAATATATCGTGGCGAGCGGCGTTCGGGCTGCGCCCGCCTTCGCGGACCAGGGCCGTCGCCGCCGGTCTGGCGGTCGGGGTCATGGTCCTGCCGTTCGTGTGGTTGTTGCAATGGATTTCGGAGGGCGTGATGGAGTGGCTGAAATTCAAGCCCGTTGCCCAGGCCGCGGTGACGGAATTGCAGAGTCCCTCCTTGTCCGTTGCGCAAAAGATCGTGTTTGGGGTGCTCACCATTCTGCTCGCGCCCATCGCGGAAGAGGCGCTGTTCCGGGGGATTCTGTATCCGACCATCAAACAGGCGGGCCATCCGCGGTGGGCGCTGTGGGGGACCTCGGTGGTTTTTGGGATCATGCATTTAAACATGGCCACCCTGGCGCCTTTGGTGTTTTTGGCGGTTGTGCTGACGTTTCTCTATGAGTCCACGGACAGTCTGCTCACGCCCATCGCGACCCACAGCATGTTTAACGCGGCAAACTTTTTCTATCTGGTTTTCACGGACCCGATCAACCGCCTGCTGCATCTCTCATGAACGAATTCGAACTCATCGCGCAATGGACCCGTTCCCTGCCGGGCAATGCCTCGGTCATTGTCGGGGCGGGCGATGATTGCGCGGTGTTGGATTCGGGCCAGCCGGGGCGTTATCTCCTGCTCAAGACGGACGCGGTGGTGCAAGGCATTCATTTTTCCGCGACGACGGAACCGGAGCGGATTGGCCACAAGGCGCTGGGGCGCTGCCTGAGCGACATCGCGGCCATGGCGGGCCGGCCGATTGCGGCGTTGATCACAATGGCGCTGCCCAGCCATTTCGAAGCCGCATTCCTGCAACGCATTTACGATGGCATGAGCCGCCTGGCGGAGCAGCACGGCGTGGCCATTGCCGGCGGGGAAACCACCTCCAACCCGGAACGGCTGCTGATCTCGGTCTGTCTGCTGGGCGATGTCGCCGCGGACAAATGCATTTTGCGGAGCGGCGCGAAAGGGGGCGACGCGCTGTTTGTCACGGGCGAGTTGGGCGGTTCGCTGGCGGGAAAACATCTGGAGTTCGAGCCGCGCCTGGCCGAAGCGCGCTGGCTGGCCGGTCATTTTGCCGTTCACGCGATGATTGATCTGAGTGACGGATTGGCGGGCGACTTGCGCCATTTGTTGCGGCGCAGCAACGTCGGCGCGGAAGTTCTGGCCCGGGCCATCCCCATCAGCCGGGCGGCGCGGTTGCAGGCCAGGACCGAGTCTTCCGCCAAGACCCCGCTCCTGGCCGCGTTGAGCGACGGGGAGGATTTCGAATTGCTTTTCACGGTGGCGGGCAGGGACGCGGTGCCGTTGCTGGACGCCTGGAAAAAGAAATTTCCGAAGACGCGCCTGAGCTGCATTGGCAAAATCACCTCCGCTCCCGGCTTGAAACTGCGGGACAAAACCGGTGTGCATTCCCTCGAGGCCCATGGCTACGTTCATTTCTCATAATCCCGCCGAAACGGAATCCCTCGGCGAGGAGTGGGGACGCCAGGCCCAAAGCGGATGGCTCATCGGCCTCAGCGGCGGCCTCGGCGCGGGCAAGACGCAACTGGTCAACGGCCTGGCGCGCGGGCTGGGGGCGGCCGCGCGCGCGCCCTCGCCCACCTTCGCGCTCGTCCATGAATATCGCGGCGGACGATTGCCGCTCTTTCATCTTGACCTTTTCCGCCTCACGACGCGCGAACAAATCATTGCCGCCGGCCTGGAATCTTATCTGGTCAGGCCGCGCGGGGTCGCGGTGGTGGAATGGATCGAGCGCTGGCTTGGGGGCGAGGGCGTTCCGCTGGCCGGGAAATATCGCCGCGTGCAAATCAACACCCTCGGCGAGACGGAGCGGGAAATTCTTTATGAAGATTTTGGCGGTTGAGTTTTCTTCCGAATGCCGGAGCGCCGCCCTGCTGCAAGGCGGCAACCTGCGCGGCCACGCCGCCGAAACCGGCGGCCGGCGCGTCATCGGCTTGGTGGAGCAGGCGCTGCAACAGGCCGGTTGCGAGCGGGAAGAAGTGGAAACAATCGCGGTGGGACTTGGCCCCGGCTCTTATAACGGCATTCGCGGCGCGATTGCTTTTGCCCAGGGATGGCAATTGGGCCGGGGCGTCAATCTCATCGGCGTCAGCAGCGTCGAATGTCTGGCGGCCCGGGCTGAAATGGAGAAAATCTTCGGGCCGGTCAATATCGTGGTGGACGCGCAGCGCAATGAATTTTACCTGGCCCGTTACGAAATTGGGGCCGGCGCGCGCCGGCTGGTCGAGCCGCTGCGTTTGGCGGCGCTTTCCGAAATCGAAAAGAGGGATGCTGCCGGAGAGAAGATCGTTGGACCGGACCTCATCCCCTGGTTTCCGCGGGCCATAAGCCTTTATCCCGACGCGGCGGCATTGGGAGTCCTGGCCGGCGCGCGCGCCGATTTTGTTTCCGGCGACAAACTGGAACCGATCTACCTGCGCGAAACCGCCTTCAAAAAAGCGCCGCCATTGCGTATCCTGCCTGCGGCAAATGACGAATGACGAAGCACGAATGTCCAATGAATGACGAAGTTCGAATGACGAATAATACCGGCGACGCGAGTTCTTTCGTCATTGGTCATTTGGACATTGATTGGTCATTTGTAGCTTTGTCATTAGTCATTCCATCCTAAAATGCCTGACCATTCTCCATTACGCATCATTCAAATAACCCCTGGCGCGGGCAGGATGTTCTGCGGCGCGTGCGTGCGGGACAACGCCCTGGTCATGGCGTTGCGCCAACTGGGCCATGCGGCTTTGATGGCGCCGCTTTATCTGCCGTTAACCCTGGATGAGGAAGACCAAAGCGCCGGCGCGCCGATCTTTTTCAGCGGCATCAACGTTTATCTCGAACAACAGTCGGCCCTCTTCCGCCGTGCGCCGGCCTGGCTGCATCAGGCGCTGGCTTCCACCACTCTGCTGAAATGGGCGTCGGGCGCGGCGGCCAAGACAAGCCCCATGGATTTGGGCGGGATGACCCTCTCCATGCTGCGCGGCGAAGCAGGCAACCAGGCGCGGGACTTGGAGGAACTGATTGACTGGCTCCGCGCCGAAAAGCCGGACGTGGTGAGTTTGTCCAACGCCCTGCTGGTCGGGATGGCGCGGCGGATCAAAGCGGAGTTGCGCGCGCCGGTGCTGTGCTCCTTGCAAGGGGAGGATTGGTTTCTTGACGCGCTGGCATCGCCGGACCGCGAACTGGCCTGGCAAACGGCGGCGGAACGCGCAGCCGACGTGGACTTGTTCATCGCCCCCAGCCGCTATTTTGCGGACCTGATGCAACGCCGCCTGAAACTCTCGCCGGAACGGGTGCGGATCCTGCCCAACGGGCTGAATCTGACCGGCTACGCCGCCGCCGCGCGCAACAGCGATGTTCAGCCGCCCGTGCTCGGCTACTTCGCGCGCATGTGCCGGGAGAAAGGTTTGGAGACATTGATCAACGCCTTCATCCTTTTGAAAAAGCGCGGACGGGTCAGGAACTTGAAGCTGCGCATTGGCGGCAGTTGCGGGCCGGCGGACCAGGTTGTGGTGGACGAAATGCGCGCGCGCCTGCAAGCGGGCGGCCTGCTGGCCGATGTTGAGTTCTGTCCGAATTTATCGCGCGCGGACAAGCAGGCTTTTCTTCGCTCGCTGTCCGTATTTTCCGTGCCCGCCGTTTATGGCGAAGCCTTCGGATTGTATGTGATCGAGGCCCTGGCGTGCGGCGTGCCGGTGGTGCAGCCACGGCACGCCGCGTTTCCGGAATTGATCGCGGCCACCGGCGGCGGGCTGTTGTGCGCGCCCGGGGACGAACCGGCGCTGGCCGACGCCATCGAGCGCCTGTTGCTGGACCCGGCCCGCGCGCAGTCGCTGGGCGAAGCCGGACAAAAAGCCGTCCGGGAACAGTTCGGCATCGAGACCATGGCGCGGCGGATGGCGGAACTCTGCCGCGAAGCCGGGCGGAATTTGCCCTCGTAAATTCCGGTCCGCAAAACTAGATTTTGGGCATGGCTTACGAATTTAAAGCAATCCGCCGCGTGGAATTTGCCGAGACCGACATGGCGGGCATCATGCACTACTCGAATTTCTTCCATTTTATGGAAACGACCGAACACGCTTTTTTCCGTTCGCTCGGCTTCTCCATCTTTACGGACAAAGTTTGGCCTTCGGTCGGGTGGCCGCGGGTGCATGCGCGATGCGATTTCAAATTGCCGCTGTATTTCGAGGACGAGGTGGAAATTCACCTGCTGGTCAGCGAAAAGAAATCGAAGGCATTGAGCTACCTTTTCAAATTTCGCAAACTCAACGCCTCGCCGCCCGTGGAAGTGGCGCGGGGCGTGTTGACGGTGGTGTGCGTCCGCCACCGGTCCGACGGCACCATGGCGGCCTGCAAGATTCCCCCCCTGGTGGCCCGCAAGATTCAAGTCGCTCCAGCGAAATTGCTGGGCGGCAAGGCAGATTCTTAACACCACGGAAGTTGCCAAAGTAATTGCAATATATGGCTGTTGGTTTATCGTGAACGGGTTGTCGCAACTCATTGTAACGTGTTAACCAACTGTTTATGAACTGGCTCGTATTTGCTTTGATGACGGTGGCTTCGTGGGGGCTTTATGGAATCTTTCTGCACAGCGGTCAAACCGCCATGGCCGACAAATCCAACGCCCTTTTCAAATCGTTTCTGTTTGTGGGCCTGGCTTATTTTCTCACCGCCGTGCTGGCGCCGCTGGCCGTCCTGATGACGCGGAAGGCGGATTGGAATTTCCCGCCGGCCGGAATGGGATTGTCGCTCGTGGCCGGCGTGGTCGGGGCGATCGGCGCATTTTGCGTGTTGCTGGCTTTTGGGGCCGGCGGCAAACCGGGTGTGGTGATGTCCATTGTTTTTGCCGGCGCGCCCATCGTCAATGCCCTCGTGGCCATGTATGAGGACCCGCCGGAAGGGGGGCTGGCGGCAATCAAGTGGCCGTTTTATCTGGGCATCGTGCTGGCCGCGACCGGGGCGTGTATGGTGACGTTTTTCAAGCCGCCGCCCGCCCGCGCGAAGGCGCCCGCTCCGGCCGCTCAATCGGTTGTTGGAAAACCCTCGCCACAAAGTTGATGGCCGGCGAGTTTCCCAATCGGCAGGCCATTGCTGCCCGTCAGCTCGGGCAACTGCGCCAATTGCTCGGGGCCATTTTGCCGCGCAACGCTTTTTATCAACGAAAGTGCGCCAAGCTCGATCCCGCCGTGGCCAGTCTGGCGGATTTTTCGCGGCGTTTTCCGTTCACCACCAAGGAGGAATTGGCCGGGGATCAGCGCGCCTGCCCTCCTTACGGCGGCAATCTCACTTATCCGCTGGAAAGTTACACGCGCTTCCACCAGACCAGCGGCACGTCCAGCGTTCCATTGCGCTGGCTGGATACGCCGGAGAGCTGGGGTTGGATGCTGGGAAATTGGAAGGAGGTTTATCGCGCGGCGGGAGTGGGCGTGGAGGACCGGGTTTATTTCGCGTTTACATTTGGTCCGTTCATCGGATTCTGGCTGGCCTTCGAGGCGGCGCAGCAGTTGCAATGCTTGTGCCTGCCGGGCGGAGGCTTGAGCAGCGCGGGGCGGCTGCGCGCCATTATTGAAAACAAGGCCACCGTGCTCTGCTGCACCCCCAGTTACGCCATCCGGCTGGCCGAAGTGGCCGCGGAGAAAAAAATCGGCCTGCAAGACAGCGCCATTCGCCGGATCATCGTGGCCGGTGAAGCGGGCGGCAGCATCCCGGCGACCCGCCGAAGGCTGGAACAACTGTGGCCGGGGGCGCGCGTTTTTGATCACCACGGCATGACTGAAACCGGACCGGTGTCGCATGAGTGCCCGGCCCGGCCGGGGTTGCTGCACATCGTGGAATCGGCCTTCCTGGCGGAAGTGACCGATCCCGGCGGGGCGGCGGTGGCGGCGGGCGAGACGGGAGAATTGGTGTTGACAACATTGGGCCGGGCGGGGTCGCCCGTGCTGCGCTATCGCACCGGCGACCTTGTGCGCGCGATTCATTTTGACCCGCAACCCTGCGCTTGCGGGCGGCACGACCTGGGGTTGCAGGGCGGAATACTCGGGCGGACCGATGAAATGGTGATCGTGCGCGGGGTGAACATTTATCCAACGGCGGTCGAAGAGATTGTGCGTGGCTTTGCCGAGGTGGCTGAATACGAGGTGCGGGTGGACAAATCGGCCAGTTTGGCGGAATTGATCCTGCGGATTGAGCCGCATTCCATGTGCGCCGATCCCGCGGCGCTGGCCAGGCGGGTGCAGGGCGCGTTGCAGGCCGCGTTCCACTTGCGCGTGCCCGTGGCGCTGGCGTCCGCCGGCAGCCTGCCTCGATTCGAAATGAAGGCCAAACGCTGGAAATTCGGGGATTGAATCCAGCGGGGAAGCGGCCGGGCCTGTTATTTCAGGACTACCCCATCGATGGCCGCGCCAACCGGCGGTGGCTCCGGCGCCTTCGCCGGGCGCAGCTCTTCATTAAATAATCTGCGTATGGCCGGATGGGTCAGCACCCGGTACTGCCACAACGTCACCAGCAGCACCATGGCGAGCGGGATGGCCAGCCAATTGGCGGGGACAGTGGAGAGCCGATGGCCAAAATAAAGCGCAGTGGCTGAGGGTGACTGATCGCGAAGACAGACGAAAAGCGCAATGGACAAAGTAATGATGCCGTACCACGTGAACATCAAGGCGCAGACGCGCCAGATTCGCGAATACCGCCGCAACCCGGCAAAAATCCCAATGCCCAGGATCCCGAAGTTGAAGTGAAAGTAACCTCTGGCGGCATGGTAAATCATCAAAATGAGGGCGACCAAGCCAACAAATAGAAAAAGGTAGGAAACCACGGACAAGGCGCTTCGAGTTCGTTGTTCATGTCTCATAACATTCGTACCTCACTTTATAAAACGTTGAACGGTTCAACCATTTATGTTTTAGGCCCTGCAGGGCCGGTGATGCAAGAAAAATCTTACATAATTTTTTTATGAGAGGGAAACCCCGGGATTCCATCCCGGAAATAAATCTACTTTCCCGATTTCGAACCGGTCGGGAGGGACGCTGCCATCAACCGCGCCGGGTCCGGCTGGGGAGGGCGGGCCAATGGCTCGACGTTCTGATCGCGACGGAAGAATTCATGGTTGATAAACGGCTCCCAACGAGGCGCGCCGGCAAGACTCGAAGAGGCGGGGTAATTCTCCGCCCAGTGGCTGTGGCGGACTTTTGGGGGTTGAGGCAGCGGTTGAACAGGAGGGTCAAGGCTGTGGCGCGGGGCCGCGCTGCCGGCCTCCTCCCGGCCAGCCCAGGCAAGGAGGGGTTGAGGGTCATTCTCCGGCACGATTTGCGGTTTGACCGCCAGCTCGCGCTTTCGGGCCGGAATTTTATCCAACAAGATTGGCGCAGGCTCTGCTTCCGCGGCGGCGGCGATGCCAGCCCGGCCGGGCCCCAGGTTGAGGACTTTCTGATTGGCGATGGAGTAATTGTTGACTGCCGCGCTCCTGCTGTAAATCACCCTGGCCTGGCTGGCGGGGATGGCGTAACCGGGAAGGTTCCGGTTGAGAAAATTGGCCTCGCTGACGAAGGTAAACCAGCCGGCAGGGAGACCAAAATCGGAATCAGCGGCGACGCGGTGATGATGGAAGGTCAAGCCCGCGGCGGCGAGACCGACGCCCGGAGGCAGCGGCGCCCAGCCCGAATACGACAGTGCGATTCTCCACGAAACCCAAGCCGGCCCCCAGACATTGTCAGGAACCCAAACCCAGCCCAAGCGGCCGTTTTTTGACCAGCGGCCATAATGAAAAACGGCCCAGCCCCAGGAGTAGTCCGACTGCCAATACCATCCGTTGTCGGTATAACGCCACCGGCCCTGGTCCACATAAGGGCGCCAATCCGGATTCAGCGTTTCCGTCGTCGGCTGCCAGCAAAGCCCGTAATCAGGGATCTGCGTCCAGGTGCCGTAAGGAGCCAGAGCGTTGTAAAAAAGACCGGCATTCGCACCCTGCGTCCCAGGGGGGGACTCGGGAGAAGGCAACTTGGCCGAAACAACCGGCGCCGGGCTGGCGGCGGCAATTTCGGGCTCGGCAGGCGGTGTTTGCTTGAACAAGGCGGCGATGACGGTTTGGGAAAGGCCCAAGTCGGAGAGATACAAAATTTCGTCGGCCGTGGGCGAGTAGGTTTGGCCGGAATTATGAATGAAAGCCAGGATGACATTCTCGTCCACATGAGCCTGGGCAAATCTGACGATGTCAGCCAACCCGGGCGATAAATCCGCCGGCAACTCCGGGTCACCGGCTGATTCAATTGCCGAATCTGCCGGGCCGTCGGCTGGGAGGGCAGTCGGAGCAGAGGCGGGCTCCAAACGCGAAAAAGCGCCGAGTAGAAGAATCGCCACTGCTCCGACTGCCAGCAGGGCTGCCGAACTGCGGGAGATGGGCGCATTCATGCCCATCAGGATAGACGCGCGGTTTGCGAAAGTCTAAAAAAAATCGCCCCCCCGTTCTGCTGCCTCGTTGCTTTGCTCTGCCATCGCCAGTTGGCAAAGCCAATGGCAATACCAACGATGGAGAAACTTGTCCAAGTTACATGAAATTCACCTGCGCAAATGGCCGGGAAATCAGCTCCGGTTTTTCGTTGCAACGGACTGGCGGCTGGGAGCAACTTCGGAGAGGGCGGACGAAGATCAGGGCGGACCGAACAATTTGAAACACGGAAGACACACATGAACAAACCCATCGCCATTCTCGGCATCGCCGGCAGTCTTCGGCGTCAATCCTATAACCGTTCTGCTCTGCGCGCCGCCAGGCAACTCACGCCGGAAGGCGTCACCCTCGACATCTTCGAGCTGGATGGCATCCCGGCGTTCAATGAGGACGAGGAGAAGAATCCTCCCGCAAAGGTCGTGGAGTTGAAGAAGCGGATACGCGCGGCGGATGCCCTGCTGATTGTGACGCCCGAATACAATTACTCGATTCCGGGCGTGTTGAAGAACGCCATTGACTGGGCGTCCCGGCCTTACGGCGACAGCGCATGGTCTGGAAAACCGGCGGCAATCATGGGTGCTTCGGCCGGAACGATGGGGACGGCACGGGCGCAATATCATCTGCGCCAGGTGTTCGTTTCCTTGAATATATTTCCAATCAATCAGCCGGAAGTGATGATCGGCAGTGCCGCCCAGCGGTTCGACGCGGAAGGAAATTTGACGGATGAGACCACTAAAAAACACATCCGTCAGTTGTTGCAAAACTTGGTGGAATGGACCGGGCGAATCCGGCAACCGCTGATGAAATAGTTGCGATTTCGCTTATGAAAACAAGGAAAGGAAATCCCCGATGATCAAGGTTGGCCGCACCGACACACATCACCCCATCGTCCCTCCTTCATCCGCGGCTTATGTAGAAATAATAAACATATGAAAAAGAGCGAACAACCCACTGCGAAGATTCAAATCACCACAGATGGTCCCTACCTCGTCAGCGGGAGCCTGCCACTCAGCGAGCAGTGGATTGTGACCAACGCCAGCGGGGAATCGCTCGAATACCGGGAAGGAAAGACATACCCCGCACAGCCGCAATATGCGCTTTGCCGCTGCGGTCAGTCCGCCAACAAACCCTTCTGTGACGGCACGCACAGCAAGGTCCATTTCGACGGCACGGAAACAGCCAGCCATCAGCCTTATCTGAAGCAAGCTCAGACCATTGAAGGCCCCGCGATGTTGCTCACCGACCAGGAGGACCTTTGCGCATTCGCCCGGTTCTGCGATCCGAAAGGCAGGATTTGGAATCTGGTCAAGGAAACAGACAACCCCGACGCCCAGCAGTTGGTGAAACACGAAGCCGGCCATTGTCCTGCCGGGCGGCTGGTGGCTTGGGATCGAACGACAGGCAAACCTGTTGAGCCGAAGTTTGAACCGTCACTCGGACTGATTGAGGACACGGACAAAAAGGTTGACGGCCCGATTTGGGTGCGCGGAGGCATTCCGGTGGTTTCCGCCGCCGGCAAGACCTATGAGATTCGGAATCGAATAACCTTGTGCAGATGCGGCCGGTCGGACAACAAGCCGTTTTGCGACGGAGCGCACGCGGCCTGAGAATGCGGGCTTGGTGTCGGCGCAATCTTGGCTATATTGTATTGGTTGGAGAGATGGCAGAGTGGTTTAACGCGCACGCCTGGAAAGCGTGAGTACCTAAAAAGTACCGGGGGTTCGAATCCCCCTCTCTCCGCCACTTTCCACAGGGAAAGTGTGACCTAGGCACACAACTAGGCACACAAGCCAAAGTCCCTGCCTGTCCTCGCCTGGCGCAAGTAGTCGCTGCTTGGCCAAAACTTCCTGGGCCGTTCAAAGACGCAATCCTCGCCATCGTTGCCGCTTCCACGAAGTAACACCAGGAGGGGCCATGGCTGCTTCAACTTGGGGAAACCCGTTAAGAAACGTAAGCCAAGGAGGTGGGGACTTCCTCTCGTTTTTCGGTGGGGACGAGCGCAGCGAGCCGAAAAACGCCAACTCGATTTTTGCGACTGCGTGCGTTGACGGACGGTCGGGAGGGCCGGGGGCGGAGCGGCGCGAAGCGCCGCCCGCCCTCGGCCTTCCCCTTCCTTGTCCTTCTGAAACAACTGCAACTGTCCAGGAGGATGCTGAAAAAAAGACGGTCCTTCCGGGCACTCTGCCGAAGCAGATGGAAGCATACATGCAAAATGTTGCATGGATGGCGGAGACTTTCGGCGCTGAGCGTTTGCTCATGATTACGATCACCTGCGGAGAAAAGCACAATGGAAGGTTTGTGAAGGTGAAAGACCGGAAGGAATTCCAGAGGCGATTGCATTCCTTCATGACAGCGTTTACCAGGAAATTTCAATCGGGGATCACCATCCGGGAGCGGCATAAAGACTTGGCAATGCATGCGCATGTGGTGGCGGTGTTCGAGCGGGACATCCGGGGGAACATTGATTGGGACGCCTGTTTTCCTGCGAAAGGGAAGGATGGCAAACCGGTGCGCAAGCCGGTCTATGACACAGCGAATGCGGCTTTGCATGAGGTGTGGGAGTGGTTGCGTGTGAATGCTCCAAAGTATGGGTTCGGGCGGTGTGAAAGCCAACCGGTGAAGGGCGATGGCAAAGCGGCTGGGCGTTATTGCGCGAAATACATGATGAAGGACTTCCAAAACCGGACGCCTGAGGACAAGGGCGCGCGGCGCGTCAGCTATTGGGGACATTGGGAGAAAGCGCCTCCTTTGTCTCGGTGCAAATACGGGCCGAATGTGCCTGGCTCGGTGAAAATCACCAGGCCGCCGTGGGGTTGCAAGTTTGGGTGGAACACGAAAACGCAAGGTGGCCAGCTTTGGCGGGAGATGGTGCGTCAGACTGTCGAGGTCTTGAATTTGGATGGCAATACGATCACGGAGGAAAACATTGCGGAATTGGTTGGGCCAAAATGGGCGTTTCGGTTCTGGAACCTGTTTCCGGCCGTAGTTTTTCGGGAAGATGAGGAGGGCATGGCCCCTGCCTTGGTGGATGCGATCCAGAGGCACAATTTGGAAGTGGTTGAGCGACAGTTGGCATTTTACGGTGCGACGAGTTCGCCCATGTGGTTGCATGTGTCTGAGGTGACGCTTGAGAATGTGAGGCACTCAAAGAAAGTGTTGTCTGAAAAGCGGCAGGCGGAATTGGAGAGGGAAGCGGAATGGCGGCGCGTCCTGGAGCAAGATGACTTCTGGAAAGGAGGTGACCTTGCCGTTGTTACGGCGGGTCCGTGCGGACCAGATGACGAATGCCGTGCTTGATGGAATAGGTGTGGCGGTCCTGCACGCCTGAGGCGGTCTCAAAGCTGATGACGAGCGTTTGATCTTCGCCGTGTTTTCCAGGGTCATATGGGTATTCGAGAAATTGCAGGCCGCTGGCAAAGTCAAGGGCAGGCTCTGATCGTAGCTGGATGGGTTTGCCGTCCAGGGTGACGGATACGCGCCGGGCGGCCTGGCCTTGGTTGTCAACGACGAAGCAGACGGGGGTGTCAGCGGGCAATTCCTTGGGGACTTCTGCGTGGAAGACGGTGAGGACGGTATCGGTACCAGCGAATTGGGCCTGGCCTGCGGAGGCGTCGGTGAAGAGGCGGTCAACGGTGGTGGCGGAGGGCGTGAGGTATGGGGCGTCTGCGCGCCGGCGGATGAGCTTGATCTCGGCCTCGGCCTTTCGCTTCTTGCGCCATTGAAGGAGGGCGACAAGCCAGCCGACGCCAGTGGTGACCCAGGGGAAAACGGTGGTGACGGTTTTAGCTATGTCGGGGGCGGGCATCTGGTGATAATCTGGCATAGTTTAGGCATCATGGCCTCCCGTAATCTCCTCCAACAGTAGCCGGCACACTGTCTCACCGGGCATAAGAAGGATGCCGTTATTCTCTGCAAGTTTTCGGGCAGTTTCGGAGAAGGCGTCGCCTAACGACATGACACAACCGTCGGCTTCCGGCTTCTGCTCGATCATCTTGAGGAGCTGATTGATCGCTAACTCGTCGGTTGTCCCGGTGTGCTTCTTCACCTGAACGAAGAGGAGTATCTCGCCAGATTCGAAGGGCGAAACGTCTGAGCGCTCACGAACGCACTCTAAGTCCACGTCACCGCCGGCTGAGTCGTATTGGTGACGGCGCACTACACGGTAGCCATTAGAGTTGACAAGCCGCTCACAGATTGCCTCGAAAGAGATCGGGCCATTGTTCGCGCTGATGCCCCGAAGCTCTTTCTTCAGTTGATCCATGACGCGGCAGCCCATGTCCTTGATGTAATCGCTCAACTTGGAAGCCTCAAGACTATGCCCGGGTGTCTGTTCAAGCTGGCCAATAATGTTCCGAAAATCTGCCTCGAACTGAGGTATCGGAAGCAACGGGAGACGAAGCCACTGAAGTTTCCCGTACCACCGCGCCAGTCTTACGTTATAGATGCTCACTTCTCCATCGAGACCATATGACCGTTCGATTTTGATGCGATGATTCTGGTGATTTTCGTCGCCTGGCACATATTGGTAACAAGTCGGGAAATCGTCCGCCACGACGTGGATCGAAACCTTGTCGTGCCCTGGCAGGTGCGGCACCACCAAAAGGTCGCCTCGCTTCAGATTACTCATCCTTGTCAGGTTAGTGGGAACTCGCGTTGTTGCGAGTTTATAAAAGCGAGTGCATTGTGTGACAAAATCTGGATTCCTGACGTCAAGGTTGGCTTCGTTACCGCCGCCCCAACCTTGGGACAGCACATGCTCCTGTCGAAGGCGCTGGAAGATCTCGTCCCGCAAGTTCCGATCAAAACGATAGTTATAAACCATAGGCTCTAGTCTAGTGCTAATCTTCGCCATGCTTCAAGTCAAGCGTGGACCGGGACGAAATCCCTGGTGGTGATGGCGGTGGATTCTATGTTGCGAAGGACAAACAGGGCGCAAGCTGGAATCCAGCGACTTCACGACCAGGCACTTGTCGGGGCGGAGTGTTCGCGTATTGGCATTTGGCTTGGCCTTCGTTCCTGAGCAAGCCGGATGCCAATACGGGAACGCGCGGCGGGGAATGCGTTTAAACAATTCTGCATTTTTTTCATTTTGGGGCTTGACGGAATGATTCAAAGGCATATATTCAAAGCCGAATAATGAAATTTATTGCATGAAATCAAAGAAAATTAGCAGCAAAGGAAAGCGGCCGGAGAACGGCTTCGTCCATTTTGGAATGAATTTGGGTCATGGCGAGATTCACTTCAAGGCGCCAAAAAAAGAAATTCCGAAAGGGGTGCCGAGGACCATAAAATATGGCAAGGAAATTGATAATCCGTGGCACGAGAAATCTGTTTTCTTCTGGTGTTTGCATTGCGAACGGGCGTATCGGCGGGGCGAATGCCGTGAAATAGACGGGCTTCAGATGTGCCCTTATGACGGTTGCGATGGTGACACCGTTACCGATGCCTGGCCGTGGGAATCGATCTGCCGGGCCAATCCGGGGTATCCGGTGATTCCTGAAGAGGGCAAGGTGTATCCGATGTACCCAGAACAAGGTAAAAGTGCAAAAGGTAAAAAATGACGTCCTCAAAAGCCGTTCGTGGGTGGTGCCCCAATTGCGGCGCGCTTTCGTATGCGGTGCGCCAAGGGGCAAAAACTGCTGGCCTGACGTGTCGGGTATGCGGAGACAGGTTGAAACCTTTGAGCGAATTGACGGAAGAGGAAAAGGCGATGGCTGATATGCAAGCATGGTTTGCGAAAGTGTGCCGCAACGATCTTAATGGGCCTTCCCCGATTGGGGCGGCGGAGAATTTGCGGTGTTCCCGGTCAATGATTGATCGCCTGGTTGAGAGGGGCGTTCTTGAGAAGAGCGAATTCTGCTTTAAGGATCGAAAGGTCGTCATTATTTCGCGTCGGTCCGTCGCAAAGGCAAAGGAAAACAGGTTGCGGACGGGCAACTGGACCGGGCATCCCGTGAGGCGTGGTTCGTGAAGGTTTTATGAGCAACGAGGAAATCAACAGAGAAGGCGACGGAATATTGCTCACAGTGGGCGAAGCGGCAGAAAAGCTGCACGTAAGCCCGCGGACGGTGTGGCGGATGATTGCCGACGGGCAGTTGACGGCCTGCCGGTTCCGGCGTTGCACCCGGCTGTGGCTGGCGCAAGTTCTGAGCTATATGAAAGGCAACGGAAGGATTGACGTATGATTTGCAATGTATTTAGACCCAGGCGCTGGATCAACGGGCGGCTGCACGTCGGGCGTCTGTATCGAGGCCGTTTCAAGCTGGACGGCGAATTCAAGGTGACGACGATTCCGCTGCGCACGACCGACAAGCAATTGGCCAACCAAAAGCTGCTGGCGGTGGTACGACAGCGTGAAAAGGAACTGGCCGGGTTGTCGGGCCGGAAACCGCTACGGGAAGCGGCACAGTCACCCTTGCTGGCACACCTCAACGACTTTCTGGCCGATCTGCGGGCGCGGAAGCGTTCGGAAAGCCATGTCCAACACCTGGAGACACGCATTAGGCGGCTGTTCCTTGAATGTCGCTGGGAACACTTGCGGGATGTCAGCGCGGACTCTTTCCAAACGTGGCGGGCGGATCAAAAGGAATTCTCCCAGAAGACGCTGCACGAATACCAGAATGCGGCATCCTCGCTGTTTGTGTGGATGGAACGCAATGACCGGCTGGAAAGCAATCCGTTGCGCAGGGTCGGAAAGGTGGAACGCAAGGGCCATGAAACCGTGAAACGTCGTTCGTTCACGAATGACGAGATGTGTCGGCTGCTGGCGGTGTCGGGGCTTTATGCGCTGGGTTATCGGGGGGCGGTGAATACGGGATTGCGGCGCAAAGAACTGGCTTCGGTGCAATGGGGTGATGTGCATCTTGACGTTGAGCGTCCTTTTATCCTGGTGCGGAGTTGCACCACCAAGAGCCGCAAGGCCGGGAAAATCTATTTGAAATCGCAATTGGCGCGGATGCTCGCGGAAATCAAGCCAATGGCGGGCGCGGCGGATGAACTGGTGTTTGCCGGTCGGATTGCTTCCATGCGGAAGATGCACGAGCATTTGAAGGCGGCGGGAATAGCGGTTTACGACGAACAGGGCGACAAAGTGGATTTCCACGCGCTGCGGAAGACTTACAACACGAATTTGGAGTTGGTCGGGGCGTCGCTGCAAGTCCGGCAGGAACTGTTACGGCACAGTGATCCGAGATTGACGGCGGGCACTTACATGGACACGACCCGATTGGAGACGGCAACTTTGATCGAGAAGCTGCCGGACTTCATGGGTGAAAAATTGGATGACACACAACTAGGCACACAAGCGATAGTCGCCAGCAGTCCTGACGTGGCACAAGCTGTCACGGTAAACGGAACCTCGGAAAGCTCTGAACACCCTGCAAACATTGATGAAAGTCACGACTTGACCTCGGCTGTCGCAGTCTGTCACGCTGGCCAGTCAAGCGGTGTTTCGGGGTTCGAATCCCCCTCTCTCCGCCATTCTCTGGGAATGTTCCTTCCTTTCTCGCGTGACTTTGACCGGGTTCCCTCGCACATTGAGGCGGTCAAATGAAACAACAATCTCCAGTTTCCCGCGGAGGCCGGTTCACCGCCGCACCGGCCGCCGACGCGGCGCAATTCACCCAATCCGTTTCCTTCGATTGGCGTTTGTGGGAGCAGGACATCCTCGGGTCCCTCGCCCACGCGGCCATGTTGCATAAAACCGGCCTGCTCACCAAATCTGAGTTTTTCGAGATCGAAAGCGCCCTTGACCAGATCGGCCGGGACATCACCGGGGGCCGGTTCGAGTGGAAGCAGTCCCTGGAAGACGTCCACATGAACATCGAGGCCGAGTTGACCCGCCGCGCGCCCGCCGGGGCAAAACTGCACACGGCCCGTTCGCGCAATGATCAAATTACCCTCGACATGCGCTTGTGGCTGCGTGACGAAATCATCGAATTGTGCGGGGAAGTGCGGTCGTTGCAACGGGCGCTGATCGGTCTCGGTGAAAAATATTCGGACGTCATCATTCCCGGCTACACCCATTTGCAACGCGCCCAGCCGGTTTATTTCGCCCATCATTTGCTTGCCTACGTCGAGATGCTCGAACGCGATTGCGGCCGGCTGGCGGATTGCTTTTATCGCACCAACGTATGTCCGCTGGGCAGTGGCGCCATCGCCGGCTCAACCCTTCTTTTGGACCGGGAATTGGTGGCCAAATTGTTGGGCTTCGTTGACGACAACGGACATCCCAGGCTGACCCAAAACTCGATGGACGCCGTGAGCGATCGTGATTTCGCCATCGAATTTTGCGCCGCCGCCGCGTTGCTCGCCGTTCACTTTTCGCGGCTCGCGGAAGACGTGATTCTCTGGGCCGGCGCGGAATTTAATTTCATCAGGATCGCCGACGCCTACACCACCGGCTCGTCGCTCATGCCGCAGAAGAAAAATCCGGACATTGCCGAACTCACACGCGGCAAGGCCGGGCGGGTCTTTGGCAATTTGATGTCGCTGCTCACGCTGCTGAAAGGGTTGCCCATGACCTACAACCGCGATTTGCAGGAAGACAAGGAACGATTGTTCGATTCAGCGGACACGGTGCGCGCCGCGGCGCGGCTCATGGCTGCGATGTTGCGGAACACCACGATCAATCGCGCCGTCTGCGCCGCCGCCGCGGGCGACCCGGCGTTGCTGGCGACCGACCTTGCGGATTATCTCGTGGGCAAAGGCATTGCCTTCCGGCAGGCGCATCACGTCGTCGGCGCCGTTGTGGCGCTGGCGGAAAAAGCCGGCAAACCGCTCAATAAACTGTCGCTGGCGCAATTGAAATCCGTGGACAAAAACTTTGGCCGCGACGCCCTCGGCGTCTTCAATTTGCCACGCGCCATGGCCAAACGAAATCTGACCGGCGCACCGGGGACAAAAGAGGTCGCGAAGCAATTGGCGCGCTGGCGGAAGCAGCTTTCGTGAAATGGCACTATCTGCTGGTCCCGAAGGGACAACTGGAAATTAGCCAGACACGATGTGTCTGGTGGTCATGGTGGAAAGGAGAATTCGTCCTGAAAGGACGATGGATATTCCCAAATCGGTTTTTTGCGCGAATGTTTCCACCGTCCCGCCGGATCGGATTGATTTTTATTGGCCGATTCCAGACACTTCGTGTCTGGCTAATTTCCAGTTGTCCCTTCGGGACGAAGCGTGACGTGGCGGCCTTGGCAGGTTAATCTGAAAGCAAATGTCCGAAGCGCCAAAAGAATTGCCGGGTGATTTGCTCAAAGCAACCTCGCGCTCGTTTTATTTGACATTGCGCGTCCTGCCGCGCGCCATCCGTCCCCAGATCAGCCTGGCCTATTTGCTGGCCCGTACCACCGACACCATCGCCGATACGGAATTGGTTTCCGTCCAGGGGCGGCTCGAAGCCCTGGAGGCGCTGCGCAACAGAATTCTGGGCGCGACGAGCAGCACCCTGGATTTCGGGCTGCTGTCACAGGGCTGCGCCCTGCCGGCGGAAAGAATTTTGCTGGAACGCGTGGAAGAGTCTTTGCGCCTGCTGGACCAATTGCCGGAGGCGGACCGGCGGCTTGTTCGGGAAGTCTTGCGCGTCATCGTGAGCGGGCAGGAACTGGACCTCAAACGGTTTGCCGGCGCGAATGCCGCCTCCATGGCCGCTTTGGAGAACGAGGCCGAACTGGATGACTACACCTACCGTGTGGCGGGCTGCGTTGGAGAATTCTGGACCCGGACCTGCCGCCTACATCTCTTTCCGGACGCGCGCCTGGACGAGGAGTTTCTGCTGCGCAACGGCGTTCGTTTTGGCAAGGGGTTGCAATGGGTCAACATTTTGCGCGATATCCCGCGGGATTTGCGCAAGGGAAGGTGTTACCTGCCGCGGCAGTCGCTGGCGGCGGCGGGTCTCAGTCCGGCCGATTTGCTTTCTTCGGACAACCATGCCCGCTTTCGCCCGTTATACGATCAATGGCTGGCCGGGGCCGAATCCCATCTGGCCGCGGGCTGGGATTACACCAATGCCCTGCCCTCCGGGCAATTCCGGCTCCGCCTGGCCTGCGCGTGGCCCATTCTCATTGGCGTCCGCACCCTGCGCAGGCTGCGCCATGAAAATGTGCTTGACCCGGCGCGGCGCGTCAAAGTCAGCCGGCCCGAAATCCGCGCCTTGATTGGCCGCTCGATTTTGCTCTATCCATGGCCATCCGCGTGGCGGGGGCAATTTGGCCGGGAAATGAAAGGCCGGGCGTGATTGCAAATGGAGTTGATTCCAGCGGTGGTTTCGATTAGAAAGTCGGCATGAGGAACAGCGATCTGTGTATTTTGGCCTGTTGTGTCGGCGTGAGCTGGGCGACTTTCGTAACCGCGCAGCCCGCCGCAAGCGGGAGTAATGATCAAGAAAAGGCCTTGCAGGCATTGCGCCAGGCGGAGGCGGGACCAATCGTCCCGGATCAAGTTGCCCCGGCTGCTTCCGCTCCGGCCGTTCCGGCGACTGCGGAAGGCAAATCCCAACTGCCGACTGCTCAGGATAATGAGGCGGTATTAAAAGAAACTCTGCGGCGACACAAAGAGGCGGAAGAAAAAGCCCGCGCCGACCGCGCGGCACAAAAGGAGGCCGCCAAACTGCAACGGGAACAGGACAAGCTTAGAATCAAACAAGAAAAAGAGGCGAGAAAAGCCGAAGCCGCACAAAAGAAAAATGCCGCCAAAGAAGTGAGTCCAGCCATCGCGCAACCCGCACCGGCTGTTTCTGCTCCTGCGGCGAGCGCCGATGAGCAAAGCAGGGCGCTGGCGGCCCTTCGCCAAGCTGAGGCGGGGCCAATAGTTCCGGACCATATTGCTCCGACTGCCTCCGCTCCAGCCGTTGCACCCGCGCCGGTCGTTGTGCCCGCGCCAGCCGTTGTGCCCGCGCCCGCCGTTGCGCCCGCCCCAGCCGTTGCACCCGCCCCAGCCGTTGCACCCACACCGGAAGTTGCGCCCGCGCCGGTCGTTGTGCCCGCGCCGGTCGTTGTGCCCGCGCCGGTCGTT
>Ga0181526_10000037_pt1 | contig 135525 bp, 91 predicted proteins | sample PEATcosm2014_Bin_35_FD_119750 | JGI IMG/M metagenome (GOLD analysis project Ga0181526, IMG submission 119750) | Peatland microbial communities from MTU Mesocosm Facility, Houghton, MI, USA - PEATcosm2014_Bin06_30_metaG | ecosystem: Environmental > Terrestrial > Soil > Wetlands > Peat | place... | reverse complement strand
TGTAGATGAAAAACCGACGCAAGAGCTGGAAGCCTTCAAAGGAGTAAAGAAGGTTCCACACGAGGAGTACTACACGTCCGGCCACCGCACCTGTCAGGGCTGCGAGTCTGCGCAAATCATGAAGTTGATGGCGAAGGCCGCAGGTCCCAGGACGATCGTTCTGGGAAGTACTGGGTGCATGTACGTGGCTAACACTTCTTACTACGCCACTCCCTGGGGCGTCCCCTGGATGCATACACAGCTGGGCAGTTCTGGCTCCAGCGCATTAGGAGCGGCCGCAGCATTCCGCGTCCAGATGCGCAAGGGCGTCATGAAGGACGAGCCCATCAATGTTATCGCCTTCTGCGGCGATGGCGGCGGAGCGGACATGGGTCTGGGAGCAATCTCAGCCACCATGTGTCACCCCGATTACAACCTGCTGATCCTGATGTACGACAACGAATCCTACGCCAATACCGATATCCAGATTTCCGGGACATCGCCCTACGGCGTCAATACCTCGTTCAGCACGCCAGGAAAAGTAAAGCGGATCATGAATCACCGCTGGAAGAAGAACATGGCTCCGTTGATGATGGTTGGCCATCCCACAGTGAAGTATGTAGGAACCATTTCCACCTCGTACCCACTGCAGGCGATGAACAGCGTTCGCAAGGCACTGTCGATCGGCGGCCCGACCTTCATTCACTGCCTCAATCCTTGCCCCAAGGGCTGGGACTTCGATCCAGTGCTTTCCTTCGAACTGGGCGAGTTGGCTGTCAACACCGGCATTTGGCCTCTATACGAGGTTGAAAACGGCAAGTTGAAGCTCTACGGCAAGACTGAACAGATCGCCAGCGGCAGATTCAAACGTCTGCCGGTGCGTGATTACTTGCTCAAGCAGGGAAGGTTCGCGCATTTCATCGATGAGGATATCGACTACTTCCAAAGCAAAATCGATGACATGTGGAACAAGTGGCTGGTGCCGGGAATCATCCCGCTCCAGAAAGACATAGAAACAGCCGAATAATTCGCCGCCCCCTTCTTAAAAAAAGGGGGCGCGTTTTTTTCATTACCCGGATGTTTTCCGGCAAGGAGTGCAGGCGTATTGAGACGAGCAAGGAACAAGCAATTGTGACATTTAGGTAGGAGGGTCCGTGGCCACGTATGTGACCTCCTTCGTTTGCACAGAATCCACAATCCCTAATCGCTGGGTTCGGACGCACGCTCGCACGTTTGCGATGGTCGCCATCGCGAACCCGCAATGCGCCTGTTCACTCGTCCTCAGTCCGCCAGCCTCAAGCCCATACACCAACCTCGCTGCCCTCGTTCGTCGCCATTCAGCCGGACCCCTGAAATTATTCGAAACACCCAAGACTTGTTTATCCCCCAGGGTCGGTCGGATTTGCGATGCATTCGGAAGTGCGGGGCTTCACCGCATTGCAGCACGGAATTCCGCATTGCTTCACTAGGAGAAAGAATTCATGGCTACCCAAATTTTAGTTCCCAGTCAGCGAGATACCGCGAAACAAACTTATGGCGGCATCGCTGGCAACCGATGGATCCAGTTGGCGTGCGGCATCGTCGCGATGATCGTCATCTCCAACTATCAGTATGCTTTTACACTCTTTACCCCGGGCATGAAGCTGACGTTCCCCGGAGCGCCTTACGCGAAAATCGCAGCGGTGTTCTCCGCGTTCATTCTTTTTGAGACCTGGCCGATGCCCGTGTCAGGTTACTTCGTCGACAAGTTCGGCATCCGGAAGCTGATGACATTCGGTGCGATTTGCATCGCGCTCGGATGGGTGCTGGGCGGAACCGTCGCTAAGTCCCCGCTCGACTTGTACATCTATTACGGTGTGATTTCCGGCACCGGGGCAGGAATCATTTACATTTCTTGTGTTGCCAATGCCTTGAAATGGTTTCCCGACCGCCGGGGATTGGCCGCTGGGTTGACGGCTGCAGGCTTCGGTGGTGGCGCCGCTCTCACCATCATGCCCATTGCCCATTCGATCCATACCATGGGATGGGCGCATGCGATGGCCGTTTGGGGTATTGGCCAAGGCATCGTCGCGATTGCTGCCGCTATGATCCTGCGCCACCCACCTACCGGCTGGGTTCCGGCTGGCTGGGACCAGAAGGCAAAACAAGTGCGCAAGGCCGTTGCCCAGTCAAAGGTGAATTTTACCTGGATTCAAACTCTGGGAAGGCCCGAGTTTTACCTGCTCTACACAATGTTCTTCTTTGCGACGGCCGGCGGCTTAATCGCTACGGCGAATCTTTCCCAGATTGCCAAGTCTCTCCATGTGAGTGACGCGAAGATATGGGGCATCGCGATTGTCCCCTTGGCCGCAACCCTCACGTCACTCTGCAACGCTCTGTCGAGAATCATTTGGGGCTCGGTCTCTGACCGGTTGGGACGAGAACGCACCATGTTCCTGACCTTCGGCGTCGAAGCGGTCCTCGTGTTCCTGGTGACCAAGATAGCCGGAGCTCCGATAGCCTTCCTGGTGCTGTTCTCCTTCATCTTCCTGTTCTGGGGTGAGATCTATTCCCTCTTCTCCGCCACGACGGGAGACGTTTTCGGCCCCAAGAATGCATCTGCCAACTATGGCATGGTGTATACCGCCAAGGGCGCGGCTTCCGTGTTCGCCGGATTTGGAGCGGCAACGCTGGCGGCGTACTTCGGCGGCTCTTTTGCCGTGCCTTTCTACATTTCGGCGGTACTGTGTGCGATCGCGGCACTCTGCTCCATCTTTATCCTGAGGCCATTGCTCAGGAGCAGAATCGAGAAGGAAGTTCGAGCGGCTGATGGGAAGGCACTTTCAGCGGCCCTGGCGCAAGCCTCAACCTCCGTTGAGCGGCACGACCAACACCATCCCACCGCTGTTGGGCAGTAACCTTTGATTCGGACGGCGGTCGGGGCGTAGCCGCGAGAGTGGTGTGGCTCCGTCCTTGATCGCCGTCCGAAGCGGTTTGCGTTTCCGGTTGTGATGAAAACGGCCACCGAGCTTGCGATAAAATAGTGGTCCAAGTCCGTATTCATAACCCGGAATGCAAACCATCCACTCTGAGTCGCACGAGTTCGGTGCCCTATCGCGCTTCGCATTTGCGCTGGCGGCAATCACAAGAACCTGGAGCCTGGTCCTGGGCATTGCATTCTCTTCGTGCATGGCGCAGGACAAATCTGCGCCAACCCTACCGCCAGATTCCCCAGCGCAACAATCCCAGAATCCGGACTTGCTCTCGTTCGACGAACTGGTCTCGCTTGCTTCGACGGCGAAGCCGGAAGGCGTTCTGGGCGCGCGACTCAGCGCATTGCTGAATACGCCGTTCGTGCAAAGCGATGCCGGCTTGGCAAACTTCCAGCCCCACCGACCGAACGTGACGGGTCTCGGCTTTGTTCTTCGCGTCGGCCTCTGGAACATCGAGAGAGGTCTGAACTTCGACCTGATTCGCTCTGCGCTCAGCGACCCGAGCGAGTTTTTGCGCACGACCAAGGCAGGCATCACTCCTCGCCAGAAGGAAATCGTCGAATCGCAGCTGGCCACTCTGCAAGGAGTTGATGTTCTCATCCTGAATGAAGCGGACTGGGGCATGAAGCGAACCGAGTACCGGGACATATCCCGGGAATTGGCCAAGGCTCTGCACATGAACTACGCCTATGGAGTGGAGTTCGTGGAAGTCGACCCGCTTTTCGATCTGGATACGGAACCAGTGCACTTGACCGATGCGCAGCAGGAGCAACGCCTGCAGAAGGATTTGCAAGTGGACCGCCAGCAATACCACGGTCTGCATGGTACGGCGATCCTGAGCCGGTATCCAATTGACCACGCTCGCATCCTTCGTCTGCCAGTGTGTTACGACTGGTACGCGAAGGAATACGCTGCCATCTCGAAACTCGAGCAGGGAAGGCGCTGGTCTGCGCGCAAAATTTTCCGGGAACGGGTCGAGCGAGAACTCCGTCAGGGCGGCCGCATGGCGTTGATCACGGAGATCTCGATTCCCGACTTGCCGACCGGGCATGCCACAATCGTGGCGACTCACCTGGAAAACAAATGTCCGCCCGAATGCCGCCGACGTCAAATGCGGGCGCTGCTGGCGGATTTGCAATCAGACAAAAACCCAGTAGTCGTCGCTGGCGATCTAAACACCACCAGCCGTGACAACACTCCCACATCGATCCGCAATGAAATCATGACGCGAGTCACGGACTACAAATTCTGGGTTGGCCAGGCCGTTTCCCACTTCCACCCGCTGGGAATGTTTCAGCACACGCTGGTTCCGGTCCGTTACTTTCATGGATACAACGATCCCACGGCCTTTCATCTCCCGATTTTGTGGGACAATCGCGAGCAACCCTTGTTCAAGACCATGGAGAACTTCCGTTTTGCCGACGGTCGTGCCTTCGATTTTCGCGGCGAACCGGATCGCACCATGCCGCCTAAGAGCCGTACGCTTGCCGACAGTAACCAACGCGCAGGGAAAGGCTTCGTTCCTACCTACTCGTTCACTCGCGACTTCGGAGGGCTGGTAGGCCGGTTCAAGTTGGACTGGATCTTCGTCAAGCCGTTCATCAACGATCCGCGGCGCACGGAACAGAGCTACCAGTTCGCTCCACACTTCCCGGTGACTATGCGCGAATTGAACGATTCGGTTGAAGATCGCGTCTCGGACCACCCGCCGATGACTGTAGACTTGCTTTTGGCGCAACCTGCAAAGTCAGAGCGCTGAGGAATCAGTCGACGCTACAGAGCAAGCCAGTTTCCAACCGCCCGGAGTGACCGCATTTTCGCGTGTGACCTGAGTAACCTTGTTTCGAGCGCATATCGTTCCCAAAATAGGACATGACCTGTACAAAGTGCGGTATTGATCTACCCTATGACTCGCGTTTCTGCTTTAGCTGCGGCCAAACACTCGGCGTAGTTTCCGTCGGCGGAGGCGCAGCCGCAGCCCTTGCTCCGTACCCTACTCCCGCCCCAATCCAGGCGCCTGAGCCACATGTCAACCATGCGATCCGGAGCGGGCTTGGAATCCTGCTGCTCGTAGTCTTGTTCGGCGCGGCGTGGTACGCGCAAGCCCACAGCTCAAATTCGTTGCCCAAAGTGGATGGAGCCCAAGTGACTCAGCCGGAATAGCCACGGCCGGGGAGGTTGAGTCGAAGGAAATCGAAGAACTATTCACGAAATCATTCGCCGAACCAATGGCAGGAACGACTGGATCTCGATAGCGTGGTCCGAGCGACAGCCCAGAGGACACGCACCTTTTCGAAAAAAACGCGGACCTGAAAGTATCAGGTCCGCGCTCTTTTTTCTTACTACCAGGCTGTGTTGGTTACCAGGTTATACGCATTCACGCTGCCGAGGCCGGTGGCCATGTCCCACCCTGGAGTGGCGCCGAATGACGGCTGATACGCTGCTGCGCCTTTCGTGGGCGTGATGATGGCCGTGCATTTCCCGCCTTTCCCTCCTCCGCCCGACAGGGTGCAGCTCGGCACTCCGGTATAACCTTGACCTTTGTTCGTCAGAGTCACAGCGGTAACCACGCGGGTGCTTGTGTTGATGGTCGCCGTACAGGTTGCCTGAGTACCTCCGGCGTAAATGGTGGTGCCGGTGGGTGAAAGATACTTCGACTTGTTCGAGGGCCCGCTGATTTTGCAAGTCGGAGTGCTGGTGTAGCCGGATCCAGCGGACTTCAAGGTCAAGCTGCTAATGGCTTGAGTGCCCAGGGCACCGTTGGTTCCAGAAGGTCGGTAGCAATCGGCCTCAAACGCGGTTCCGTTGTACCGGCAGTTGATGTCATTGTCGCCCTGGGTGATGTCGTTGAACACGCAACTATTACCTGCGGTTTCATTGATCGAGTAGCAGGCGCTGTTGCCGGACTTGCCGAATTCGGTTTTGGCGATGGAGTAGTAAATGGGATTAGGATTTCCCGCCCGAATACCCCACTTCTGGTCCACCAGGGCTTGAATCGCGGCCATGACGGGCGAAGAGGCCGAGGTTCCACCTACGCCAAACCAGGTACTGGGAGCGCCTGTGCATGGCACGCCTCCGCTACTGCTGTCCGACGCGCAGATGATGATGTAGTGCCCCCAGACGCCGTTGCTGGCAAACAGCGATACGTCCGGGACATCGCGAACGCCGTCAGCCGGATTGCCGAAGATGCCCGATTGCCACGAGGGTTTGGCGTAGCCTTTACAAGTAGTGTCCTCGACATACCCGCCGGTGGCGTTGCCCGCACCCGTGGCGCAGCCGCTGGGGCCGCCGCTCCCGGCACCGGTGCTCAGGAAACCGGCTCCGGCGCTGCTATTGCAAAAGCCTGTGCTGCCATAGGGGGCGGTGAAGCCTTCTACGGTGTACGCCAGGTAGCTCGCGCAAGAGTCGTTCCATGGAATTTCCGGGACGTACGACTTAGCGGAGCCGAAGGTCTTGGTGTTGGCGGAGTTCCAATAAGTGCTCTGAGGGAGACCGCCTTCCAGGGAGTTGTACAAATCCTCGAAATCCGTGCCGCCCACCGATACGTTGTATACGCTCTCGCCCCATCCGGTAATGCCAATCCCGGGGTACGCGTAAAGCTCACCGTTCGTAAAGTCACGCGCGCAAGAGGAGGCTCCGTCATCCCCGGATGAAACAAACACCGAGACGCCCGCCGCAGCCGCGGACTGAAACGCCGAGTTGAATGCTGCGTTAGTGCTGGCGCCGCTGATCACCTCACAGACCCCATAGCTCATGCTGATGATCGGCGGAGGGCTGCCTGCGCTCACCAGATTTTCAATGGCCACCAGGGTGCCGAAAGTGGCGAAAGAGGCGCCATCGGTACAGGAGGCCAGTTCCACGTTCGCGCCCGGCGCAATCGCCGTTATCATTTCTACATCCAGGTCGGCTTCAATGTCGTCGCCGTTGGTGCCGGGATTGGTGCAGTTTCCCGCCGAGTTAGGATGGACTGTGGTCAGAGTGCCTCCATACGATGTGAGGCCGAACGTCTTCTGGTAGGTCGCCCAGTCGGTGCCGAAGGAGTTGGTGTCCTCCACAACCACCACGGTCTCGCCTTTACCGGTAAAACCCGCGGTATATACCGGACTCACGTTGTAGATCGTCTGGAAGTCGGCAGGCACAAGAGCGTAACAGTTGGCTCCGCACCCGGCGAAGGTGTAGTTCGTGCGGCGTTCGTTCATCGCGCGAGGCTTGAAGTTGTTCATCGAAACGACACCCACCACTGCGTGCGCGAGGGCCGCCGGAATTTTTGGATCGCTCATGTTGGCGAAGTGCTGCTCGCCCTTCACCTGGAGTTCGTGGATCTCGGTGTGAAAAGCCTGGCTGATTTCGCCAGCGTTGCCGGAGAAGTCCAGCACCATGTGGTTGGGATATACATAGCCGACCGTGAAACCATGCGACTCCAGCCAGTTCTTGATAGTATCGATGTCCTGCTGGGCCACGCCGTATTTCTCTCCCTGTTCCGCTGCGGTCATCCACTGGCGGAAGTTGGGCGACGACTTGTCCGTGATCGAATCGATGTGCTGCGCGAACTCGCGCTCGAGTTCCGGCGCGCGCTTCAACTGCAGCAGCATGTGCTCCACCGGGAAGGTATCGGGCAAACGGCCGTGATCATTCGCGGCTTTGGCTTCCGGTCGAGTGTTACCAAACAGTGTTACCAACTGAGTCTCGTCGATCGGTTCCGTAATGAGGATATGGCTGCTCGAGGCCCCAAGCACGCGGGCAGCATAGCGTGAGCTTATGGCGAGAGTGACGGCTACGACTGTCAACAAGACACAAATTTTCTTGATCATAAGATTTCACCTTGAGGTTGCTAACGGTAGAACTCCCACAGGCAGCCTTATTTCGGCCGCGGAGAATGGCAGCCATTCTATACCGGTTTCCGGCGATTGCGACAAAGGGGTGAGGAGAATCTCGGATTGCCGAAAAAGACGTAGTCCAAACGGGTGTAATGCGGGGAAGCGACGCAGCGTGGGCGCGCCAGCTGTTCTCGTTCGGATTCCTCTCTTGTAAATACGTACCCTGTTTGAGGGATGACAGTGTCCCCAATGAACAGTACGCTGGCAACAATCCCTACTGGGTAGGGCTACTTGTGTCATCGCCTGAAGGACGTAAGACTAGAGTCAAAAGTCTAACTGTCTCCCAACCGGCGGCTGAAATATCCCAAATAGCCGTCTTCACCCAAATTGGTTTTCAGTCAAAAGCTTCAAAGGAGGAAACCACGTGGGGCTAGGCGTAGCAACAACATCATCGGCGCAAGCACAAACTTTCATTCCCCTTTCCAACGTCATCGGAGCACGATCGGCGTCGAGAAAGTCGTCCAGCGGGGCTGCCACCAAACCCGCCTATAGCGTTCCAAGCGAAGGCGGAATTCCCGGTTCTCCCGACTCACAAAATCGCGCCGCCCTTCTGACAACGCGCGGTCAAGAGGCGGGACCGGCTGTGGATGAGATGGTCCTTTGTAAACTTTACGGCTTGACGCGTGCAGAGGCCGGGCTGGCGGCACATCTCTTGCAGGGAAAATCGATCGAGGAAGCTGCGGCGGAACTCGTCATCAGTCATCACACCGCGCGCACTCATCTGAAACGTATTTTCATGAAGACGGATACGCACCGTCAGGTTGAACCGGACACGCGAGTGCTGACGGCGGGGTTGTAGACAGGCGGCAACCGCACACTGCGATTACAAGCAGAACTGATCTCGATCTAGCCGTGTCATCGCTTTTCGCGCAAGATTGCACGACACTCCTGCTGAAGCAGCGCGAACAGCTTCTCCATGTGCTCTTGGCGCGTACGGAAATTCACAGGATTGATTCGGAACCAAGCTTTTCCCTTGAGTTCGGTTGTTGAAATCCAGAAGCGACCGCTCTGCTCCACTCGCTGCGCCACTTCCGCATGCAGATTCTTCGACTCTGCCTCATTAAGCTCTGCGCCTTTATAGCGGATGCAGATCGCCGACATGGGTGGGACGCTGGCTGGCTCAAAGTCAGGGTCTTTGGCGGTCAGGGCACAAAGGTGTTTTGCCTGGCGCACGTTGTTGTCAATCCACTCCCCGATCGCGCGGGCGCCATATCGTTTGAAACTCATCCACACTTTCAAACTGCGAAACCGCCGCGACTGCTCGAATCCGTGAACGTAATATTGATAACGTTCATTCTCCTGGTCGGACTCGTCGGTCAGATACGATGGTTTCATGCCGAATGATGCGGTGAGCCGGCGTTGATCTTTCACCAGCACGGCACCGGCATCGAGCGGAGCATAGAACCACTTGTGAGGATCGATGGTGATCGAGTCCGCGAGCTCGAGCCCACGGTCGCGCATCGGCCATTCGTGAGAGAGCAGCATGCCGCCGCCATATGCCGCATCCGCATGCAGCCACATTCCCTCGCGATCGGCGATGCGCCGCAATTCGCGCATATCATCGACTGCGCCCGTATTCGTGGTTCCAAAGAGGCCCACTACACACATCGGGCGGACGCCATCTTTCTTGTCCTTCGCGATCGCATCCTCAAGTGCATCGAGCCGAACCTGAAACGCAGCATCTGTCGGCAGCGGACGCAGTGCATTTCGTCCCAGACCTACACAGTCCACGGCTTTGTCAATGGAAACGTGCCTCTCCTCCGATACGTACACCGCCCAGCGCTCGCGTATCCCCTCGTATTGGCCGTGATCGCGCGTCACCGCATCCCGGCCGAGCTTTAGTGCGATGAAATTCGCCATCATTCCGCCGCTGGTCAGATTGCCGCCCGCGCTTTCGCCGTAGCCGCAAAGGTCGGTGAGCCAGCGCACTACTCTTCGCTCCATCGCGACCGCCGACGGCCCAATTGAATATGCGCCAACGTTCTGATTGATGGCGGAACAGATGAAGTCTCCGATCACTCCCACGGAATTTGGCGACGGCGTGATCAGTCCCATATAGCCGGGATGGCCGACGTTCGTGCAATAAGGAAGCATCTTGTCCTTCAGTTCACCGAGCACGCTGTCGGGTGAACTAGGTTCCTGGGGCAGTGGCTCCGTAAAGAGCCGGTTCACCACCCCTGGTTCCACGTCAGGGAATACCCGGTTTTCCTCGATATGATCGAAGTAGTCCGCCAGGAGATCGACGACCTGATGGCCCATGTCACGAAACTCTTTTCTATCCATTTCGCAATCACCTTTCGCTATTTTACCCATCGGCTCAGAAGAGCCGACCTCCGCCAGCCTGTCTACATCGTGGTTGGACCGGCGGAATCAATCTCGATCTCCATATATCATTACTGGATTCGCTGTCTCCGGGTCGATAAACTGTGAGCGGCACTTGGGAGCTGATCGACAGGCGTTCCGTGACTCAACTTACGCTGGGACGTTGCATGAACGAAAAAAGCGTCCCAGACTCTGTTTCAGTCGTGGGACGCGAGTGGAAGCTAGCTTGAACAGTCCTGAACTGCCCTCTCTTGTTCATGATACTGTTCGAGGACAGCCTAGATTTATCGGAGCCATCGGTAAATGGCCCCTGCGTGCGCCGACGGTCACGTCCGTGCCATAATCCACCGCGCGTTCTTCCGGCAACAATCCGTGCCGACTTCACGGATTCACGCGATCGAGTACCTGTCCCACAGACTTCGGGGGCAGACACCTTCATTAAAGTAGGTCCTTCTCCCACGCCCGGTAGGTTTCAGGCAGCGCAGTCGACTCTGGACCGACTGTCGTTCGGGAAACATCGCGATTTCACCCGTCAACCCGATCATCGCGATTTTGAGTGCGATCGCCTCAAGTAACGAGCGAGATCCCGATGGCCGTTCAAAGTGTGGCTCGAACTGGTAGCATCTCTTGCATGTCCTCATCTTAGGGAGGCCACATGGGTACAATGCGTCACTGGTGTACTTCGGCCACTCTGTTTTTTTTATTCATACCTTTTGTCCTCGCGCAGCAACCACCCGATAGTCTGCTGAAAATTGACGAACACAACGTCCGGTTTCACCTCCTTCCCAAGCCCGAACTTGAGCTGCCTGTAGTTAATCTTTCGCGGCAGCACATGGAAGGAACCTTCCTTCTGGAACTCGTTAATTTTGACGATAAGGTTCACTCGACCATGAAGGGGACTTTTCAAGAAGAGCCGGGCACCACTGTAGAAAAGCTACAGTGGGACGCGAAAGCCCTTCCGACTACGACACCCTCGGAGTTGGGGTGGTACCGCCTGCGATACACGTTCACTCCTTCCATCAACGGCTCGGACGCGGCGCCAGTACAAGGTGTACTTCAGATGGGGGGTCTGATGGTCGATTCGTTTGAACTCCGAATAACTGGTGCCGAGACGGTTGGTTTCGGAGCCAAGTATCCGTTACGTGTGCGGGTGGACAACCCAGCCACGGGAGAGCCAATCGCTGGCGTCCCGGTCGACTTCAAGCTCGAGGTTGGGGACGATGATGACGACAAACCAACGGCGCGGAAGAAGCAACTCACCGACCGCTCCGGGTACGCCGTCGTAGACTTCAACCTCCCCAATGCCCCTTCCGATGTTGAGGGAAAAGTAGTGGCCACGGCGACTCGCGGCGATTTCAGCGAAGAAGAATCGATCGACATCAAGCTCCCCGACGCTGTCCGGGTGACGCTCACCACCGACAAGCCGCTGTATCAGCCGGGCCAAACTGTTCATATGCGCGTGCTGGCGTTCGGCCCCGACAACCATGCGCTCGCGAATGTCCCCGTCAAAGTCACGCTTACCGACGACCAGGGACAAATGCAATTTGAAGATACATTCAACACGTCGAGGTTCGGCGTGGCCAAGGCCGATTGGGAGATTCCGCAGAAGTTGCAACTAGGTGACGTCTCCATCGCCGCCGAGGTGCAGAGTGACCGGTACTCGAACCAGGAGTCCGAATCGAAGATCCGCATCAGTCGCTATGAACTGCCCACTTACACGGTGAAGGTTTCTCCCGACCGCCCTTACTACGTTCCCGGTCAGAACGCCAGCGTAGAAGTTCGCGCCGACTACCTTTTTGGCAAGCCCGTCCAGCGCGCCAAGGTGAAGGTAGTTCGCCAGGAAAACCGGCACTGGGATTCCGACAAACGAGAGTGGGTGGCAGACGAGTCGCAGGCTCTGGAAGGAGAACTCGATGCCGACGGCAAGTTCACCGCGCATGTGGACCTAACCGGAGATTTCCACGATTTCAAGGAGTCCTTCTACCAGCGTTTCGAAGACCTCACTCTGGCCGCCTATGTTACCGATCTTTCTACAAAGCGCACGGAACAACGCCGGTTCAAGTTGCGGCTGAGCGCGCAGCCCATTCACCTATACGTCTCGACGGCGGGAACAATTACTGCGGATGCTCCTTTTGTGCTTTATGTAACCAGTTCTTACGCAGATGGAACTCCAGCTTCGGTTCACGGCGTGGTCGAAGGCGCACGGTCCGATAGTGTCGGCCAATTCGGCGAAGAACCCAGCGTGTCCGACCGCGTGCCGTTAGGTAAATTTCACACCAATCACTATGGAGTCGCCCGCGTTGAGCTTCAGCCCTTACCCAAAGACTTGCTCACCGCGATCGGGAGTGGCGGCTATCAAGAATGGTATTCGCATCCCTGGACACATTCCTGGTCCGAGTACCGCAACTATAACAATTCCGAGCAGAACCGCCAGAGCAACGCGCTTATTCTCTTGCGAGGGGCTGATGCCGCGGGGAATCCTGGCCATTACAGTGAACAAGTCGCGATCTTATCCAATCTTGATTATGTCCTGGTAAAAACGGACCATGCTCTCTACCGGCCATCCGATCCAATCCTGATCCGGATACTTTCAAACGTAAGAGTTAAGGACATCATCGTCGACATCTTCGCGGACAGCGGGCTGGCGGTTTCGGAAGTTGTTCAGTTGAAACATGGGCGAGCAGAACTGAACGTGCCCTACGATCCGCAGTTCCGCGGCGCGCTAACCATTGTTGCCTATGCGATGACTGGCGTCGGTGACCAGAATCGCGCCCTGTCAGGAATCACGAATATCATTTACCCGGCCCGCCAGGAGCTGCAAGTGGCATTGCGCATGGCGCGCACTACATTGCGCCCCGGAGAAACCGCGAATGCGGACCTGCACATCCTGACGCCGGAAGGAAGAGTAGTCGAGAGTGCCTTGGGAGTATTGGTTTTTGACAAAGCCGTGGCTGAGCGGGTGCGAACCGATGAAGAGTTCGGCCGCGAGTATGGCTTCTCTGTTTACGACTATGGACCTTATTACTATTTAAGCATCGGCGGCATCACCTATCGCGACTTACTCAATCTTGATTCGAGTAAACCCTTTCCCGAAGGGCTTGATCTTGTGGCTGAGGAAATCCTGAACTCCGGATATCGCCCATGGCGAGGCGATTTGTCGCTCGCTGGAGGCGCATCGGATTACAGCCGCGATGCGGCTTCCTACTTTGACAGCGCACTTAAGAACAGTACGCAGCTCTTAAAGGGTGCTCTCGACGAGGTCTATCAGACAAGGATGTCGTATCCGAAGAACGCGAGCGAACTTCGATCTGAACTCAATGATTGCGGCGTTGATCTGGACCGCGTGCTCGATCCATGGAACGTTCCTTATCGGACCGTATTTTCTGTATCTGGCCAATACGACGTACTGTCTCTTTTCAGCAATGGCATCGACAAGAAACCCAATACGAAAGATGATTTTCTGGCCTTGAGTTTTGGCTGGCCGTACTTCCATCAAACCGGCGTTGCCATGGACAATGCTTCGCGTGCATTTTATGAGACCACCGGAAAATACATTCGCGATTACGCCACGCTCCGCGAGGAGATGAAAAAGAAGAAGATCGACCTGGACGCGCTCCGCGACCCCTGGGGACATCCTTATTCTTACCGTTTTGAGATTGCCGGGGCGTTCTTTGAGATCCGCATTGAAAGCGCGGGTCCGGACGGCGAGTTCGACACTAAAGCGAAACCTTCGTCGGATGACGTTCATGAGTGGACCTCATCGATCCACTACTTCCAACAAGAGACCAGCGACCTGCAGAGCGCACTGGCCGAGCATTTTGCACAAACGGGAAAGTTTCCCCAGAGTGCCGAGGAACTCAAACCCGTTCTGCAGGCTGCGAAGCTGATCTCTGAGCGCTTGCTCGACCCGTGGGGCCATCCCTACCACTTTACGTTCAGCACGAGAAGCCGTTATTGGGACCGTGTCAACACCCAGAGTATCTCGGTCTATGGCGAGCCACCGCGCCGGACCACCGAAGTAACGCCGGTTACGCAACAGCTGGCCTATATCCAGGTCGTCAGCAACGGCCCAGACAACGATTCCAACGGTGGGGTTCAAGTGGCCGAGTTCAGCCGCGTGATCGCCGAACAAAGCAGCAAAGACATCCGGATTATTCCCACTGCCAAGGAGCCTCCCCGGACCGGAGGGCATGGCGGAATCAGCGGCGTGGTCACCGATCCGTCCGGCGCGGTCGTTGCAAAAACCACGGTGACAGCCGAGGCAGAGAGTGGCGTGCAATTTACCGAATACACCGACAGCAGCGGCCGGTACACGTTCTCCAATATCCCCACGGGAATCTATCGCCTTGAATTCGCTGCTACCGGGTTCCGAACGCGGGTGGTGCTAAGGGTTCCGGTGCAGCCGTCCGGAACAACCCAGGTCGACGCTACGCTCGACGTCGGCGGCAGCTCAGAATCAATCATGGTTGAAGCGCAATTGTCATCGCTGCAAACAGAAACAGCATCCGTCACCCAGAAAGCCATCGGGACGGCGCCGCCCAACCGAGCGCCGCCTGAAAAGCCGCTGTTTACGCCTCGCCTGCGCCAATATTTCCCCGAAACTCTGCTCTGGCTGCCGGAAGTGATCACAGATAAGCGAGGACACGCTCTTATCAGCTTCCCTATGGCAGATAACATCACGGCCTGGAAAATGTCAGTGATTGCTTCCACCGAAGCGGGGCAGATCGGAGTAGCGGAGAAGGAACTGCGAACATTCCAGCCGTTGTTCCTGGAACACGACCCACCAAAGATACTCACGGAAGGCGATCGCATCCATTTGCCCGTGGTCATCCGTAATTACTCCGCGAAGTCCCAATCGCTGGAAACAGAGTTAAAGGCGGAGTCATGGTTTTTGGTGCTATCGGCCCCCCGACAAACCGTGACTGTGGCGGCCAACGGCGACGCCAGCACGATCTTCTCCTTTCGCGCAGATCACAGCGTACGAAAGGGAAAGCAGCGAGTGACCGCACACAACTCTGAAACCGGAGACGCGGTCGAACGCGAAGTGCTGGTTCATCCTGACGGTCAGGAGATTTCCTCCAGCGTAGCGCAAGTGTTGGCGGGGCCAGTCAATTCTCTGGAGATCGAAGTTCCGGAAGACGCTATCCCCGGCTCGATTGACGCTGAGTTGCGCATCTACCCCAATTTGATTGCACACGTTCTCGATGCCATCCACGGGATCGGGCAGCGTCCCGCAGGTTGTGCTGAGCAGATCACCTCAGTGGCATATGTGAGCCTGATGGGACTGAGAGTTCTGGCGAAGGCAAATCGCAGTAACGATCCTTCCAATCCTCACGCACAACTGGCGGCAATCGCCAGGAAGGCCGTCCAGGATGCATATTCTCAACTCGTGGATCTTCAGCGATCCGACGGCGGGTTTCCATATTGGCAGACTAAGCTCTCGGATCTGGCGCTCACGGCTTACGTCCTGCGATTCCTGGAAGGCGCGAGTGAGTTTATCGATGTCGATCGCAATGTGATTAACCAAGCGGTAGCCTACATCGTTGGCCGTCAAAGCAAGACCGGAGCTTGGCTGTCGCATCGCTGGGGACAGGAGAAAGATGTTGAAGACTTGAACCTCACGGCATACATGGCACGCACTCTGGCTCCCGCGGTTGGGGCGAAAAGCACAATCAAAGCCGGCGCCAAGGATCAGCCAGAGATCAAGAGCCAGCAGGCTGCAGAAGCCGCATTCAAGCTGGGAATGAACTATCTCGAAGACCAAATCGATTCGTGGAAGGACCCGTACCTGGTGGGAAATTACGCCATCGCCGCTTCTGCATCAAACGAGAGCGAATATGTTTCTCGTGCTCGATCTCTGCTGAGCAGCCTGGCGCATCGGGAGGGCGCTGCTACTTATTGGAATTTGGAAGCGAACACCTCGCCTTTCTATGGCTGGGGAAACGCTGGCCGCCTTGAGACAACCGCCCTCGTGGTGCAGGCCCTTGCCAACCTGCAAGACAAGAATCCTGCTGGGGAAACAGCCCAGCAAATCAGTCGCGGGCTCCAGTACCTGCTCGGTCATCGAGATCGTTATTCGGTCTGGTATTCCACGCAAGCCACGGAGAATGTGATCGAGGCGATGATTGCCGCCATGCCTTCAGGCGATGAGACGGCAGGTCCCTCGGGAGCAGACATCGTCGTGAATGGGCACCGCGTTTCCACCATGCAGCTGCGGGAAGCGAGCGCCATCGTTGGCCCGGCGACGCTGGAACTTGCACAATACCTACACCCCGGCCGTAACACTGTCCAGGTTGTTCGCGGCGCGAACTCATCGGCAATGAATGCGCTGGTCATCACCTCGCACTACATTCCCTGGAAGGACTCTGGTTCGACTGCCGGCGAAAGCTTTATCTCCGGCGATACCCGCGCACTCCGCCTCAAGGTGGGATACGACCACACCGATCCGAGGCCTGACGAGCAGGTGAAATGCCACGTAGAAGCCGAGCGCATAGGGTTTCGCGGCTATGGGATGATGCTCGCCGAAATCGGATTGCCCCCCGGTTCCGAGGTAGATCGGGAATCGCTGGAGACTGCAAGAGAAACGGGCTCGATCCAAGGTTATGAAGTTCAACCCGACCGCATCATTTTCTATCTCTGGCCCGAGGCCAGCGGATCCCGTTTTGAATTCCAGTTCCGTCTGCGTTACGGTATGGACGCGATGACAGCGTCATCTCTCCTCTACGATTATTACAATCCTGAGGCCAACGCTACCGTGGTTCCCGTCCGCTTTGTCTCGCACTGAGTTTTCAATTATGCGGCCAACCCTCTGACTGGGCGTGGCAATGGATAAGATTCCCGAGTGCCCGGCTGCTCTCGCCTGCTTCAAGATTGAATCGTCTAATCTGCCGGCTAGATCAGCCGTTATGCTTAAACCTCCGGACGGAGGTTGGGACGCAGAGTGAGTGAACCGTCCTCATTTAGTTTCTGGTGACAAGCCCAGCGCACTGGATAGCGCATATTTTTTACCTCGATCTCCGCTCTGAGCCTTAATCCCTGCCATTTTGTCCCTCGCGGCAGCACAAACTGCGCCTGCCGGATCTTTCCCGGCAGAGGATATCCGGCATCCAAGCAACCGCTTTTAAGTGGCTTTCCGTCCTCGCTCTCCACGGTCACGCGCAACACGCCCGGAACACCCGAAATACCATCGTTGGCGAAGCCGACAATCAGTCCCAAATAGCCGCTATCTTCATAGCTCCAGATCATGGACGGCCTCACACAATAGCCGATTCGGCGATTGATTCGGTCAAACCAGGCTGGCGATGCCTGGTAGTAGCTCATCAAATTCTTGACGTTGATTTGGTGGAAGTTCCAAAGCGACCAGTAATTCGCCCCTACATCGATCACGTGAGCGATGATGTTGTCGGCCGGCGATATTCCTTCCTGCACGGCGCGCGCATCAGGGGGTTTGCCAGGTAGCGCCTGTTCGAGCAGTGCTCCGATCCAAGGCGGCCGATTACTCAGGGCTTCAATCTGTTCGTTCTCGATGAAGATGGTGTCGCTGCGGATCCAGTTATTGCTGCGAACCGCGCGATCCAGAACTTCTGAGTTTCCAACTCGGCTGTAGTCGGGTTGGGTGTTGGTCAGCAATGGAGTTTTCCTGAAGTGCTCTAACTGCACCTCCAGCATGTTGATCCATGTCCGCTCGGCAGTCTGGTAGTCGGGGAAGGGATTATTGGCGAAAGGCCAAGTGTGACCTTCGCCCCAGAATCCATACATGAAGGTATCGATGAATTCGACGGCGGGATTTCCGTCGAATTCCGCTGCCAGCAGGCCAACCAACTCTTTGAATGCCTGCTGAAAAAAAGGGTCGTCGAACCGTGGTTGATAGCGCGCGTGCGGATTCTTCAGGTATCTTTGGGCCGCGGCCTGGCTTTCTTTATCACTATCAGTGAGGACCAAGTCAACTTTCGGTACTTTTTCGAGAACGAAATCTGGCAGCGCGGGCTCGTGAGTGTAGTCGGGAGCGCTCATTTGAATGCGCAGGCCGATGCGCTTGTTGTTCTTCTTGGCTAAATCGAAAACAAGTTTGAGGTAATCGGCCATGTCGAGGCGTCCGGGCCGCGGCTGAACTTCCCGCCAGGTCGGCCGTATGTACAGCTGCTGTCCCAGGGGGAATCGAACGAGATCCTCAATCGCTTGCGATACGTTGTCCGATTTGATTTCTTCCGTACCCATATCAGCGGTGATATAGGTAATCAGCCCCTTGCCGTAGTTGGGCACGACCTCTTCCGATGGAGTGGTCGTCATTACCACATCGTCGGTAGGAATAACGGCATCCGGTGGGTACTGTGAGAAGGGACCCTGATTCAGCCGATCGGTAACCGGAGGGCCAGAGCCGAAATCGTACTTCGCCCAGTTGTGAGCGGGAACGAATGCTTGCGCTTTGCCGGTTCCGAGTTCAGCAGCTACGGCCAACGCAACACTGCTTTTGAGAAAGTCCCTGCGCTGCATCGAAATTCCCTCCTCCTTCCGCTCCGTTACAAATTCGCCGCGTAGCCGGCAAATTGGCTTCGACTGCGAGTTCTTAAGAATCGAAATGCTAGAACTGCAACTTCATCGCGAAATGAACCTGGCGCTGCAGTATTGCCGTGGACGTGATTTCGGCGTGCATCATTTGTCAGAGGGCTGCTCAAAACGCCGGTTCGCGCGGAGCTCGGGAGTCGGCTTCAGCTCGCCGCTTACTCGGATGGAAAAGCTCTGTTCATAGCGCGCGTCATCCGGCCCGTCTACGGTGAGCCGAACCGTGAAGTCAGCCGCCCTTGTATAGCAATGAGAAACGTTGGTCCCTTCCGAGATTGTCCCATCACCGAAGTCCCACTGATAGCCGAGCGCCGGTACGCCGTCGGGGGCTGCCTCAGCCGAGAAGGCTATCGTCTCCCCAGCCTTCGACTGAGTCGGGACTCGGGCCGTTACAGATGGAGCGGACTTGGGCACAGCTGTATCCACCAGCTTGATAACCATCGCCGATTGTGGCGGCTGATTCTCAAGCCGGACCGAGCCACCTTCGACCGCAAACGCGGAGCTTGAATCCATGACCCCAGTCGCCACCATCGTGGAGCTCACTGGGAGCCCGAGATCTCTGAGGCTCAACGAGCGCGAGCGTGGCCTGTCGGTCCAGTTGAAAACGGTCAAGATGCTTTGGCGAGGGCTTTGCCGGAGCAAGAAAATACTGGGTTGTCCATCCTCCGGTTCATAGGTCATCAGATCTACCGGAGTAGAGGCTCGCCCGGCGTTGGCCATGCTGAGCAAGTCCCGGTTTTCCACCAAGGCTAGTCGATCCTTTTCGCTCTGGAGCACCAGCAGGTCATCGCCGATTTCGTACATGCCACCGGCGACTGCGGAGAGTGCGATCGAAGTCTGCGCCGTCGCCAGCGAATGTGAGGAACGCTCGTTCGAGCGCTCCACTAGATATGTATCGGTAACATTGAAAGCGTCCGGGTCATTGATGAAGAAGTTGCCGTTCATGTAGAAGCGGGCCGCGATGCCGGGGGCTGCAGTCTTCGACCTCAGAAAGGTGTGCCCCGTGTCCGCGGAGACGCGGCCTGTGTCCACTATCCCAACCGGATTGAGCATCGGGCTTCCGTCTTTGTCCAGGATCACATCGTCGCCGACGGTGTCGCGGATTACCTGCAAGCCAATACGCTGGGCTTCGAGCGCGGTGGTACTTGGGCGGTAGTGGTAACCCTCAATTGCCGTCGTATCCATGAAGTCCAGTTTGATGAAGCGAACTCCCCACTCCCGGACCAATGTCTTGTAGGTCTCGCGCAAGTATTCCTGCGCTCCAGGATGTGTCGTATCAAGCGCGTACAGCGTATCAGTATGTTGCCCCCACACGTCCCCTAATGGAATCGGTTCCCCTTTGGCATCGTGGACTAACCAATCCTTGTGATGTTCGTAAACCCACGCACGATTAGTGACCTCGAACGGTGCGGTCCAGAGGCCAACTGTCAGGCCATCTCCCAAAATGCGATGCGCGACAAACCGCATGCCGTCCGGGAATTGCGTCGCGTTGGCGGTGATGTACTCTCCGCGCGCGTACTGATAGCCTTCATCGATCTGGAAATACTTGTAACCCAGCGATTTCAAATGCTGCGACAACCAATCGGCATTCGCCAGCGTCTCGCCCTCGTCGATCGCGGCATAGTAAGCGGTCCAACTCCACCATCCGATTGGGATCTCACTCGAAACGTGTGGGCGATGCAGACGTCGAATTGCGGAACCATAGGCGAGCAGTTGCCCGAAGTAGTCCGGCCCAGCCGCGAACAGCAATCGTTCCGAGCTCAGCTCTTCGCCAGGATTCAGTGGAAGACTCAGTTCGATCCGGTCGCTCTCAGGAGAATTGGACAGATTAAAATCCTTCTGAATCTCCGTGGTCCCGGTAGAGTCGACTGTGTAAGATGCGATCTGAGCTTCGGCGCCCTTGCCCGCTGTCTTGAGTTGCAAGAGAGTCAAGAACCGATCCGACGTGAGTGCGCCAAGAAATAAGCTCTGCTTCGTCTTTCGGTTATAGATAAGCTGGCTTCCCACACCGCGATGCATGCCCCCTGGAGCGTCCCCGAGATCGTAGATGACCAAGTTGGGCCAATCTTCGCTGAAGCTGTCGGAAAGGATTCGCTCATCTGATGGATGCCCGCCTAAGTTAATGACCGAGTCGCCCATAGCCTCAACATTGCGGATTGCCTGCACTGACGTCGCTTTGCTCGTTGTATTCCTGATCCGCACTTGAAGGGTGCCGTAGGGGTTCTCGGTGTAAAGCTGCACGATATAGATAAGGTCGGGGCTGCCGCGCAGTCCGCTGCATGTGACCGTCAACTGTTGGCCGGAACCAAGCGCATCGCTGAATGGCGACTCCGAAACCGAATGCGATGGGTAGTCGCTGGAATGCAGCCACTGGTGATTGATCAGCGCGCCTGTACTTGCCTGCAGCACAGATTGACTACCAATGGGTCCAAATTGATAGGACCCATCTTGATGATTGACCGTCACGGAGAGAGCCCTATTGGTCAACTGCTGGGCGGAGCACGGCATCGCGCCCAGCGTAATGGCAGCGAGCGTCGCTCCCATCAGGCTGCGCTGCAAAACTGCAAGCACCGTTCGCGCGGTTTCGATCGAACGCTGTGCAATTGTTAGCTTTCGGACCAGACATCGTGCGTCGCTCATGAGTTAACTCCATCTTCAAAGCTCTTTGCTTCGAAGATAAGTTTGCTTACGGACGTGATGTAGCCTCGTCCGGCGATGCTTGCTCGTCAGAAGCGCCAACGGCGCTCCGTCTAGAAAGAGAACTTCAGGGCAAACTGTATCTGACGCGGCGGCCGTGCGGCCGTCAAATCGCCGAACTGTGGCGTCCCGAGAATGGTTGCGTTGTTTCCATTTTGCGGTCCGCTCTGCGCGAACAGGAAATTGGTATGGTTCGGGAGATTGAAAAACTCCGCACGAAATTCCAGATCCGTCCTTTCCGAGGTGTGGAAGAACTTGAATACTGAGAAGTCCCATTCTTTGTATCCCGGTGCCTCGACGGTATTGCGGCCGACGTCGCCGAATGATCCCAAAGGTGGGTCGGCAAACGCGCAGGTGTTAAACCACGCGGTCGGCGTGTGGATCTTCGCGGGAGCAACACAGGTAGGGTTGCCCGGCACAGTGCCCGCCGTGGTTGGGTCGCCGACCAGGTCAGGACGCTGGGAAACGCCCCCGGCGCCCCCGTCAGCATTGGCGAAGTTGCCGTCCGCGTCCAGCACGGTATACCAGTTGCCACTGGAGATCGAGAGAATATTCGCAATCTGCCAGCCTCCGACTACCTGGTTCATAAACCCGGTGGCATCCCCCAAGAAGTGTTTGCCGTGGCCGATGGGCAGTTCGTAAATCGAATTCAATACCAAGCGGTTGCGCACGTCGAAATCAGAATTGCCGTATTCGGCCTGCGGATCGCGGAAGTAGCGGAAGTCGCTGTTGTTCTGCGTAGGACCAAGGTTCGCGTTGGAGGCGATATCCAGCGAATGCGCGTAAGTGTAGGATGCCTGGAACTGCAGGCCTTTCGCGAAGCGCTTTTCCAAACTTGCCTGCAGTGAGTTGTAATCGGAGGATCCAGTCGAGCGGAACCAATCGATCCCGGTATCGAATACCGGCGAGCAGTCCTGCGGTGTAGCCAGGGAACAGTTCCCGGTGGCTCCGATCAAGTTCGCAAACACCGGCCGGCGCGGCGCGGTTGCGTCGTTCGGATTCGGGTCGGGCGCTGCCTGGTTGCCGTTGAAGAACGTGTACAACTTCGTGCCTTTGGAACCTGCATAGGTCAGCGTGAACACGCTGTCGGCGGGAAGTTCACGTTCAACGCTCAAGTGCCACTGCTGCATGTACGGCGTGCGCAGGTTCTTATCGACCGAGAAAAAGATCGGGGTGTTGGGATTGACCAGCGAGTTCGTGGGGAAGCCGCCAGCCAGAGCCGGAATCTGAGTTACGCGGCAATCCCCAGCCGCGGCGTTGGCCGTCGGCGCGCCGCAAGGTGAAATGAACGATTCGTTCGTGAAGAACGGAGGATTGAATCCCGGACTAGGATTCGAATACGGTCCATTCTCCTGCCCACCATAGAAAATTCCATAGCCCATTCGCAACACAGTCTTCGGGGCAAACTGCCACGCCAGGCCGACGCGAGGCGCAAAATTATTCAGGTCCGAGTTGATCAGACCACGGCTGCCCGTGGCGCTGATCTTGACGTACTGCGCGATGTAGGGCGTGAGTTGTGCCGTTTGTCCCTTCGGCACGAAGATCGTGGGAGTAGTGGGATCGCTAAGGTCAAAGGTTCCCTCGTCGTTGTGGCGATCCGCCACGGTCCCAAACAGTTCGTAGCGTAAACCCAGATTCAATATTACCGTCGGCGTAACCTTCCAATCATCCTGCGCGTAAAGCGCATAAGTATTCCGGAAATAGTCGACGTTGTGCAGGTTGTTGATGCTGCCGCCGCTGGTAAGCCCTGCCATGAAGGAGGCAAACCCGCCTCCGCCGCTACCGATGTCTGCGGGATTATCGGTCAGGGTGGGGCTGAAGTTGAGCGTCCCGCGCGCTGCGGCAGGTTGGAAAATTGTGAACTCTTCTCGCCGGATCTCGGTGCCATATTTCCAGGTGTGGCGCCCGTTTACCCAAGTCAGATTCTCGGAAAGAGTGTAGGAATTCTGGAGCTCGATCGAAGGCAGGAACGTGGGACTGCCCAGGGTGGCGACGTCACTAAATATCAGTTGTGGCAGGCCGCCAATGCCCGGCGAAAAAGGAACGCCAGGGAAATCGATGTTGGGCTCGGCCGATACATTGGTGTTCGCATTTAATTCCAGGCGATGGGCATTCACCCGGTTGTAGCCCAGTCGGAATTCGTTGATCAACGTCGGCTTGAAAATGTGCGTCCAACTCGTGGCAAAGCTGCGGTAGGCGAAATCCTCCTGCCCGCTGAAAAATCCGCCGCCATCGGCCAGCCCACCGAAGGTTCCAGGAATAAAGCTGGGCTGGTTTTCGAAGCTGAACCGGAAAAATGTGTTGTCATTCTCATTGAATTTTTGGTCCACGCGAACGTCAAAGTTGTTGCGCGTCTCCTGGTGTACTGGATTGGCGACGAAGTTGTTGCCGCTCGAGTTGATTGGCCCCGCCGCCGGATACAACGCTGCCAGCCGCAACGCTAAAGGATCCAGCGAACCGCCGCCTGGCACGACCGGTGTAGCAGGGATAATGTTCACAGGTTTCCCCGTTCCATCATATTGAAACGGCACCCCGCAACTTGCCTGCGCAAGCTTGGCATCGAAAATTTCGCCCGCATAGGTTGGTTGATGGTTGCAATCCGTGCCAGTCACCGTGGTGTAGTCGATCAGGCTTGAAAAATCCCCCGTCCGCCACGCCGTTGGCGGCACAAACGCAACCTGAGTTTCCGCTTGGCGCACGCGGTATCCTTCATAGTCCACGAAGAAGAACGTGCGTCCCCGGCCGTCGTAGAAGTGGGGTAGCAATACTGGACCGCCAAATGTCGCGCCAAACTGGTTCTGCTTGTACGGGGGAACCGGTCCTAGCGGATCAAAATAGTTCCGCCCATCCAGAATGTTATTGCGAAGAAACTCCCACGCCGAGCCGTGAAGCTGGTTGGTCCCCGACTTGATGACCGCGTTCACGATTGCTCCATTGCCGCGCCCAAATTCCGCGCTGTAAGCGTTGGTCTGGACCTTGAATTCTTGCAGGGCTTCTACCGGAGGCTGAATTACGAAGTTCGTTTCATTGAGCAGATCGGGCAGGTTCGAATTGTTGTCCACGCCATCCAGTAAAAAATTGTTCTGTAGCGATCGTGCTCCATTGGAGCTGAAACCGTATCCACCTTCATCGCGCGCGCCCGGTTCGCTGGGCGCCGTGCCCGTGCTGAGCAGCGCCAACTGAGCGAAGTTCCGCCCGTTCAGAGGCAGGTTGCTCACGCGCTTCCGGTCCACAACCTGTCCCAATTCCGAAGTCTCGGTCTCCAGCAGCGGAGCCGCTCCCGTGACGACCATCTGTTCGGATATCTGCCCGATCTGCAGCGACACGTTGATAGCGATGCGCCCCTGCACATCCAACTCCACAACCTCTGATACCGCCTTTTTGAACCCGGTCTTCTCCACCGAGATCTTATAGCGTCCAATATGGAGAGGACTCGCGACGTACTCTCCCTCACCGTTGGTGGAGAGAGTCATTTGAACGCCGCGATCCACGTCCTCTACCGTGACCTTGGCGCCCTCGACCACCGCACCGCTGGAGTCGCGCACCAGTCCTACGATGGTACCGGCATCTTTTTGCGCCCATAACGGCGCAGCGAAGCCAATAACTACCGCAAGGAAAAGCGTCACAAGAGTTGGTCGGGTGCGAGAAGAAACGGTCATGGCAAGCCTCCCTAAGGTGCATTCCAGAAAGCGCTGGACTCTTACTGCGAATTGCGAATGTATTGCGTAATTTTACGAATTATTACTTTTACTTACGTTTTGCGTCATTTGTCAACCGGAATATTCGTCCACCGAGCGAGGGAGATGCCCGGCTACGCTTTGAAGGGCAGCGCACCCCGCCCCAGGGTGTTCCACTGCTGACGCATAAAAGCGGAAAGCGCGTTGCTATCGCGAAACGCTTCAGTGCCGCCTTCCTTGGTGGTGGAGTAGGCTCCGGTCAGGTTGGCGAACGCCAGGCAATCATCAAGTTTTGTGCCCCGCAAATGTTGGTGGATGAAGCCCGCGTCGAAACTGTCGCCAGCGCCCACGTCGTCCACAAATTTCCCGATGGGAGGCGCCATGCTCCACTGTTCCTCCCCTGTCCGGCAGATGGCAGCCGCCGTACCCCGCTTCACAACCACCACCTTGGCGTATCGAGCCAGCATGTTAAGCGCTTGCGCGAGGTCGTCCGTGTGCGCGATTTTCTTCGCTTCACGATCATTCGGGAAAAAAATGTCAACGTGCTTGAGAACCTCCAGCAGATCTCCTTCCCACTTGTTCTCAGGGTCGTCATTGGTGTCTAGAGATGTGGACAGTCCCGCAGCCTTTGCCCGGCGGAATAAGTCGCCGATTCGCGGGCGCAGGGCACGGTGCAGAAAATACGACGAGAGGTGCAGGTGCCGCGCGGGAAGAACGTAATCGATGTCGATGTCTGAGTAACGCATCTCAAACATGGTGCCGGGAAAGGTAAGGATGTAGCGATGCTGCTGATAAGGCAAAGCAACGGTAAGCCCTGTGGGTGTCCGACCCGGGGATTGCTGCACCCGGCTTACGTCAACCCCAGCTGCCGTTAACCTTTCCAGCGCCATCTTCCCCAGCGGGTCTCCGCCGGTTTTCGAGATGAACCCGACCTTGCTGCCAAGCATTGCCAGGTTATGGGCAAAAATTGCGGACGAACTGCCTAGAGTGAGCGCCAGACCGCTGGCCAACAACTCGCGGTCCAGTACCAGTTCTTTGGGCAGACCATACAGGATCAGGTCGAGATTGATTTCACCAACCACACATACGTCCAGCTTTCGCATCTTTGCCTCCACCATCCACTGCGGACCACCTCAGCCGTGCCTCCGCGACACGCTGCTGAAACTGCTATCAAATGTCTGCCGCAGTCATGGAACTCACTCTCAAACCATTCCACATGCTGTCGCATACGAACGGAGCACGAACTGAATGTGGTAACGAATGATCGCCCCCGGCTCATTCTCGATTTTCTCCGCCCGGATTGCCGCATATTCCAGAGGCAGGTATTGACTGATCAGGGTTAGCGGGAGCGCCCGCGCCGTGAGGTTCTCGATTAGGCGTTCGATCTCTGTTTGGACCGATTTCTCATGCCAGTAATATCGGCACCGATCGCTATAGCTGTAGGCGCGAGCGATGCGCAGTTGGCGCTCATCCCCCTGATAGTAGGAGCGCCAGTAAATTGGCTTGCGCAGCATTGCCTCATCAAGCGCTTCTCGCACCTGAGATAACCTTTGGCTTTTTTCCCCGGTAAGCAGTTCCTGTTCGATTGCGCTCAGGGCGAACACAGCCTCCCGGAATGCGAAGGTCAACCATGGGCCCACTTTCAGGATGGCGAAGTGATCTTCGACCATTTGAGCCAGAGCGCCGGGAGACTGATAGTCGGTTGAGTGCGCCTCGTATACCAGCGAAGGGCTGGACGGTAATCCTGCCGAGAGGGAACGAGCCTTTGCTCTGTCGTATGCAAATACGAGGTTGTCCCCGAACTCCACCCCGGGCTGCACCACCACCGCGATCACTCTTTGCCAGGCCGCTGACAGGCCTCGCTCGTCAAAGGCCTCTCGAAAGACCTGCAGGGTCTGACGAAGACTCTCCACCGTGGTCAAAGCAGGAGGTGCGCCCATGGCCGATTCGCCTCCTGGGACGGGAACTTCAGTTCCGATAACGTACAGAGGGAGGTCGGTGCCGGGTGGCAAGCATTTCACAGCCTCTTCAGCGGCTTCGCAAAGTACAACGGCACGCCGCGCAACAGTCTGCTCAGAAAGTACCTTCGCGTCGTCGGCACATGCCATGCTCGCATCAAGATGAAGTTTCCGATAACCGGCGAGCACACAAGCGCGGGCTATCTCGCAAGCCTTGTTCAAAGCGCTGTTTGATGCTTCGGTCCTCCACGGAAATGGCCCGAGATGGTCTCCGCCCAGCAGTATCTGATCGTGGGGAAGTTCCATACGGCGCGCTGCTGCGTGGACAAAATCGGCGAACTGACTCGGAGTCTGTCCACTGTAACCACCCAGCTGATTGACTTGACTGGAAGTGGACTCTATATGCAGAAAAGAGCCATTTTCCATGGCCTGCTGTATGGCTGCGTCAATCACCCATGGATGAGCGGAACAAACGGCATAGACACCGCCTTTTCCAGACAGACGGTTGTGGATCAATAAATCCTGCAAGCTGGCGCTTGCGTTGCGGCCGCACTTCTGAATCACAGGGCTCAATCCGGCTTCTCCCCAAGGCTCCGCGCAAAGTTGATCCAGCTTACATTGCGGATTTGCGAATAGTAACGAATACTTTCGACCCGTATCGACTACATTAGGCAAGGGGCGGTGCTACAGCAGGGATGCTCTCAGGGAAACGAGTGCACCGCCGCAAGCCCAAACTCGACGCGCTTTAAAGGGGGCATTCCGCTCACGGCAGATGGTTTGTGATATCGAACACCAGCCCCGTATTGTTCAGGCTAAGCGGCAAGACGTAGCTGTCGTAGGTCGGACTGCCAGTAGCGTTCAAAGCCCGAATCTGAAAGTTCAAGGCCTTTGTGCCGCCGAGACCTGCCGTATCGAAGCTCGCGGCCTGAACGCCGGGATCGATAACGTCGAAGGCGGCGTTTGCTGCGACCTCGGTCCAGTTCCAATCTGTGCCCGTACCCGCATAGTGCCACAGATGAGCCTTACCGCTCTCGGTTTCGAACATGTATTCCGCGCCTACACTAATGCCACCGCCGTTGTACCCGGTTTTCGAATTCTGATCGGTGTCGAGAAATATCTGCCAGTTCGTCGCGCCGGCACCGTCCCAACGGATCGAGGTGCGGCCGCGCTCACTTGCGCCCTGCGAATCGAAGGAGTCCGGCCAAGCGCTGGCGAACGGAGCCTGCACGGCCTGCAGTCGCACCGCCGCATTTTCCGCGGGCCAGTATTGCGGGGGGCTGGCATACGGGTTCCCTGTTTCTTGCGTCAGGTAAACCCAACCGGCATTGCGCAGCTTGGCGAGTTCCAACGCGGTCTGAAGATCGTCCCAGCTCATGCCATAGACGATGTGCCAGAACCGGTCGGGCGGATACTTGTGCACCCAGGCAAAGTCCACGTAGTTGTCGCGATAGTTCGCCAGACCCTGATCCTCCCAGTTCATCAGGATGTTCGTGATCCCCATCCAGCAATCGCTCGGACTGTAGGTTCCCGGATTCAGCACGGTGATCCGCGCGCCCGCCTTCTCGCGCACGTAGTTTGTGAGTGCCTCGTAGTACAAAAACTCGGTGGGAAAAAACGGATTGCTGGAGTTGCAATCGGTGGGCGCTTCGTCGAAGAAGATGCCATCGACCAGATAGTTGCGGTACACCGCATCGATCTTCCGCCGTATGATTTTCGGATCCCGGGCGCCGTAACCTGTGTATGTATATCCGAGGACAGAAATACCCCGCCTGCGGGTTGCGCGGATTGCGCGGTCTACACTCGGATAGTAGGTTTCATCGTCCCCGTTGTCGAGGTTGACGATCATTACGCCGATCGCCGATGCCCCCGGCGCCGCCCACTTCGTCCATTGCGGCGATCCGGGGTCCTGATAGGAGGGTACGCCGAGGCGTGTCTGTCCTGCAGCCATCGCGGCCGCGAGCAGGATAATATTCATGAGCAGGAAAATAATAAGGACGCGCCATCCGCTCCGCCCCACGCCGCACCGCACGGTTGTCATGGCTGAACCTCTGTCAGTCAGTAAATCGATACCCTCACAACTCGAACCTTAATCCGAATCCGGACTATCCTGTTGCCGGAATAAATGGACTTATTAAAGATCGCCTTCCGTCAACGACCAGACTACATTTCGTATGCTTGCGTTTAATAACGTTTCCTTTCATCCACACTTTTTACGTTCGTTTCCGCTCCCTGTCAAGCGCAAATCCAATGGCACCATGACAACGTCGGAACTCGACGCTGGCAAGCAGACCGGGCCGAGTTCATTCCAGGCTTCCGGCTGCGAATCACCTTCGCAATCACCTTGACAACGTCGAAGAATAGAAAGTAAAACAAACTGTTCGTAACACATCACAACTTCTTCCGTTCGTGTAAAGATCATCCAACCTACAGGTGGCGGCATGAAAAACCAACCTGATCGGGGCACGAGATCCCGACCAGAGAAAGACCGACGGTCCTACTTGAGAATGAGGCGCGGGCGATTCTTCGCGAAAACTTGCTGTGTTTTGCTTGGTCTTGTGTTGCCCGCCTGGAATTCGCGGCAAAACAATTCGGCTCAACAATCCACCCCTCCCGGCGCACTCGAAGTCGCAACGAATCTTGAGATCCAAAGCTCAGTCTTGCGAATTGAATTCGACCATAACCTGCGCAGCCGTGTCGTCGCGCTGACCGGTCGAAGCCCGCAAGTTCTGAACTCGTTCTCCCAGTCGGAGACTGTCACCACGAGCCGCACCTGGAGCGATTTTGCCCTGATCACGAGCCGTCGGGAGCATGTTGCGGATGCATTTGGCGCGGGCGAACGTCTATCGCTCGCCGGCAAGTCAGGCGATTTGCGCAAGGAAATTTCGGTCACGATATACAAGGATTTCCCCTCCATTGCGATCTTCGACGTCGTCTATGCAAACGAAGGAACTGCTTCTCTCACGATCCGGAGCTGGGCCAATCATCAGTACTCACTTTCCGCCAAGCCGGCAGCAAGCGGTCCCGCATTCTGGTCCTACCAGAGTGGTTCCTATGAGAAGCGTCCGAATTGGGTGCTTCCGTTGCGCGTCGGATTCAAACAGGAAAATTACCTCGGTATGAATGCCAGCGACTACGGGGGAGGGACTCCGATTGTCGATGTATGGCGCAAAGACGTCGGCCTCGCAGTAGGCCACGTGGAGCCCGGCCCCCGCCTGATATCGCTTCCCGTGTCCATGCCCGACGCACGCCACGTTCGCGTTGCTGTCCGCTCTACGCGGGAGCGGACTCTGGAACCACGAGAGAGTTTCCATACCCTTCACACCTTTGTCTCCGTGCATCGAGGGGACTACTTCCGCACGCTCACGGAATACCGCCGCCTCATGGTGCGGCAGGGATCTCAAATGGCTTCGGCGCCCGACAGCGCCTTTGGCCCGATCTGGTGCGCTTGGGGTTACGGCCGATCGGTGCAACTCAAGCAGGTCTACGACACGCTTCCAACCGTAAAGAAAATGGGCTTCTCCTGGGTCACCTTGGACGATGGCTGGCAGAATAACTACGGCGATTGGGCGCTCGACCCCAAGAAATTTCCCAACGGCGACGCCGACATGAAAGCCCTGGTGGATCGAATTCATGCCGAAGGTTTCAAAGCGCAACTGTGGTGGTCGCCGTTAAGCGCCGTCCCGGATTCAAGATTGCTAAAAGACCATCCTGATTACGTTCTGCTGAATCGCGACGGATCGAAGCGGAAGATCTCATGGTGGAATTCTTTTTATTTATGTCCATCCGACCGAGGGGTCGTGGAATATCACAAAGCGTTGGTTCGCAAGATCCTGGGAGAGTGGGGATTCGACGGCCTCAAGCTTGATGGCCAGCACATGAATGCCGTTCCACCTTGTTACAATCCCGCGCATCACCACAGCCGCCCGGAAGACTCGGTTGAGGCCTTGCCCGATTTCTTTCGTGAAATTTATGAAACCGCTCGCAGCGTCAAACCTGACGCCTTGGTCGAATTTTGTCCCTGTGGAACGGCTTATTCCTTTTTCACCATGCCGCATTTCAATATGTCGGTGGCGTCCGATCCGGAAAGTTCGTTTCAGATTCGCTCCAAGGGCAAGACATTGAAGGCGCTTATGGGGGATAACGTTCCTTATTTTGGTGACCACGTCGAGTTGAGCGACGAAGCAATTGATTTCGCCTCGACCGTTGGAGTAGGAGGAGTCGTCGGTACGCAGTTCGTGCTCCCGAGTCTCGTCAGTAAACACGGCAAGTCAGATCTCACCCCGCAGCGGCAAAAGGTCTTCGAGAAGTGGCTGCATATTTACAACGACAAAATGCTATCGCGAGGCGAGTATCTTGGAAATCTCTACGACATAGGGTTCGATCTTCCTGAAGCTCATGTTATCCGCAAAGATCAGGAACTCTACTATGCGTTCTTCGCCCGCCATTGGAGTGGACGGATTGAACTTCGCGGTCTGCAAGACCGCACTTATCGCATTGTCGATTACGTGAACAATCAAGATTTTGGAAGAGTGCACGGCCCGAAGGCCACACTTTCTGCTCGGTTCGACAAACATCTGCTGCTAGAGGCTAGCCCCGAATGACGCGATCGCTGTGGAGTCGAATCCCCACAGAAGCAAGCGCGCCCTTGTCGGGTGTCTGTCTACAAGACTGATCGCGCGAAGCAGATCGGAACTTCCAGCTAGACAATAGAAGACCATGCCGGACAAAAGAGAAGTGCCAAGTATGTTCCAGGGTGGTTCCGCGCCGTTTGCTAAGTGGGGAGGCTAAGAAAAGATGACCTTTATTTTAGTCCTTCGACGAGATAGAGGTCTGACAGAATACGGTGATAGCCATATAAGCACGACTTACCGTCCGGCGTGATCAGGATAGGACCAATGCGGCTCACGCCTGCTGAGTCGGAAGGCATGAGTTCCTTCCACAAAGTCTTGTGTCCCGTCGACAAATCCAGCCGATAGACTTTGGCGGGCAGATCTCCCGGTTTGTAAAAATAGATTGCCTTTGCGTCGTCACTCCATTGAATCGGTTGCTCTCCCATCTCAATGCCGGGAACGGCCTTAGGCTCTCCGCCTGCGACCGGGTAGAAATACGCCTTTTCATCCGGCCCAACGCCAACCACCTGCTGACCGTCCGGAGAAAGGACCAGAACGAGAGGATCGATTCCCTCGGGCGAGATCGGCACCGGCTTTGCCTCGGAAGAATCCTGGAGGTAAATACGGGCAGCGTGACCTGGCTCCTTGCCGGAGAAAAGGAAGCGCCGGCCATCGGGAAGCCATCTTGCCCGGCTGTGATTGATGGAGTCGTGAGTGAGAGGCTTGGCCTCGCCGGGCCCGGTCGGAAGAAGAACGAGTTGGGCGGGCGGCGTGGGCGGACTGGCAATCACCCATTTACCATCGGGCGAAACGGCGATGGCAAGGCCGTCCCCCAGGCGGACGGCCGAGGTGTCTCCGATCTTTCGCTGATAAACCGAGTAGTTCGGACCTCCGCCTTCACCCGCCTCGGTGAAGAGCAACTCCTTCCCATCGGACGAGATATCTGACGGGTACGAGTAGTCGAACCACGAGAGATCACGTTCCTTGCTCTCAGCAGAGGCGAGACCAATTAGTTCCCGCCGCCAGGTGTCTCGGGAAAGAAGTACGCGCCCATCCTGCCAAATATCCTGTAGCGACAGAGTGTCAGGAACGCGTGCAATGAGCCGATCATGCCCGCCTAACGTGGCACCGTAGATAGCGCGTTTCAGCCCGAGCCGGTCCGCCGTGAACCATACTTCGCGACCGTCAGCAGACCACGCTAGCCCTTGTATGGTTTGGAGGTCTGTAGCCAGAGTCTTAACGTTTCCGCTCAGGTCTACTACGCGGAGAGAACCTCCATCATCGCCCGGAAGAGGATGGTCCAGGAATGCCACGAAGTCGCCTTTTCTGGAGACCCGTGGATGGCTGATCCAGCCTGAGGTTTCGTACAGCACTTTCCCGATGGGGAATTCCAGTCGGTTTCGACCATTCACATCCCGGACGATCGCCAGGTTATTGCCATCCGGTGACCAATCTGCCCACTGGACGTTTTCCAGTACAGAGCGTGGAGATCCACCGTTGAGTGGCACTCGGGCCAGGGTGCCCACCTGGGCATAAACTCCGGATGGGCGACTGTCCATCGATACCGCAATTTCGCCGGAAGAGGAGATCGCCAAGAGCGCAGCTCCAGCGAGATTAAGCGACCTCGACTGCGGACTTTCAGGGCTGGTAATGAATAGATCAATCGGAGATCCCTCCCAGGAAGCCCCGTAAACGACCGACTGTCCGTTAGGCGTAAAATGCGCGGACCGAATGGTGCCTCTGCGAAAGGTGAGCTGATGGTAGAGGGGCTGCGACATCGGCATCCAGGCGGCGCGGAGAAACCAGCCCGCACCTGTGCCCAGAACGAGGGCCGCGCAGGCGATCAATCCCATGGATCGGATGGAATGTGCCTTTCTGGCCGACGCGGTTGCAGGCGCCACGGCCACTGCGGCTTCCTTCGCTGAGACCGAACTCTGCGCCGACGCATTCCGGTTTGAATCCAAGTCGCGTTTCAAGCGCCGCAATTCGGCGCGTATTTCAGAAGCCGTCTGATATCGCAGCTCGCGATCCTTTTCCAGCGCCCGTCCAATGATTCGGTTGAGATCGGGTGGCAAGATGGGATTGAGCTGTGGCGGCGGCGTGGGGACGCGGTTGAGGATGGCATCGAAGATGACGGCGGAAGTACTGCCGCCGAAGGCCACTGTGCCAGTACACATCTCGTACATTACCGCGCCGAACGAAAATAGATCCGTGCGGGTGTCGAGTTCTTCTCCACGAGCCTGCTCGGGGGACATATAGGCAACTGTGCCCACGGTACTGCCCGGACTGGTGAGTTGTTCGTCCCTGACATCGGCGATTGTTGAGCCGGTCATTGAAGCGGTAAGATTTCGGCTCGCGTTAAGCTTGGCAAGTCCGAAGTCGAGAATCTTCGCCTGTCCCCGGCTGGTGATGAAGATATTGGCCGGCTTGATGTCACGATGCACAATACCGCGGCTGTGGGCAGCGTCAAGTGCGTCGGCAATTTGAATGCTAAGCTCCAACAACTCGTCTATCTTGAGCGGACGGTTCTCGACCTTGTGCTTCAGGGTTTGACCATCCAGAAACTCCATCGCGATGAATGCTTGCGCACCTTGCTCGCCGATGTCGTAGACGGTGCAGATGTTGGGATGATTGAGGGCGGAGGCGGCCTGTGCCTCGCGTCGGAAGCGGGCAAGCGTCTGTGGGTCGTGAGCCACTTCGTCAGGCAGGAACTTCAGAGCGACGAAACGGTGCAGGCGAGTGTCCTCGGCCTTGTAAACTACGCCCATACCGCCACCACCGAGCTTCTCGATGATGCGGTAGTGCGAGATGGTCTGGTCGATCACAATGCGTCGGCTTGCGGGCCGCTTCATCTTACGGAGGCGGCATCTGCTAGTCAACGGATCCCGCGATTCTGGATGGATCGTCGAGCCGCTCCTTTCTCGTTTGCTCGCTGAAATGGGAAGGAATAGGCAGCCAGTTGCTTCCTCGCGAGGCTGCCGGGGACGGCCGGCGAAGGCCACCGGCCATTCATTCAGATGCTTCGCCGCCATCCCATCAGTCAGCTTTACCGTGCGAGATCTCGCTCCCGACAGAATTTCGCTTCCTTCAGTTCTCGCGCACTTTACGATGCATGGACAACGTTGCTCCGTGGTTGGGAGATAGCAAATCGTGAGCAAACAACCGCTGGCAATTTACTCGTTTGCGCAAGTCACATGGTTGTTCCAGTCCACAAATGCCCCCTGGGGGTTGTCCCGCCAAGCCCAGACGTGAAGCTCAAAAAAGGCGGGTATATTGAACCGATTGGGGCTATCGACGTATTGGAAAACTTGCCCCTCCAACACCGGTGGAGTGTTGTTGTTGTTGGTCAGCCAGGGTTCAGCAAACACGATGAACTCAACGCCGACCAGCTGCATCTTGCCCTCCTTCGACGGCTCGTAGATTAGTGCCTGAGGGTGTGAAGCATCGATCTCGCCTGCGCTGAGGAGTGTGCCATTCACGTAGTGCACGCCCATCGCGCCATGGTCTTGGCCGGTAACGCAGCCGAGGAACGGGGCGTATCCAGCTGCAACGGCGTTGTTGACATCCGCGTACTGCGTCGTGGCTTTTCGAACAATCGCAACGAGCTTACTCTGGTCTCCCTGTGCCGCTGGCTGCATTTCGTGCTGAGCCGACGCCAAAGACGTAAGTGTCAGAAAAACAACAAGCAGCGCGGACATTGAAGCGACGAACGGTATCTTTTTCATGTTGTGACTCTCCTTAAATGTTTCTCGCGAGGAAATTACTTGATTCTGGTTGTGAGGGTTCATCAACCCCCTATATGTAACGGCGAAAAACATTGGCGGATTTGATCACCGGAGCGGAGAAACAAGTCTTAATAACGAGACAGCCCCCCCGTTCTCAGCGTTTGACAGGCGAAATGGGAAGGGATAGGCTACTCACCCAAGTGCTTCCCAGGCGAGGCGAATCTGTGGCGCATCGGCCTCCGAGTCAGATCACGCAGCTTTTGCAGCGCTGGCGGGATGGCAACCGCGAGGCCTTGGACGCGCTCCTGCCTTTGGTTTATGACGAATTACGCCGTCTGGCTCACCGACATTTGAGGAATGAGAGGGCCGAGCACACTCTGCAGAGTTCAGCGCTCGTGCATGAGGCTTATTTGCGACTGGTCGGGCAGGATTTCCCGCAGTGGGAGGGCCGCACGCATTTTTTCGCAATTGCGGCCCAACTCATGCGCCAGATCCTCGTGGATTACGCTCGCCGCCATCGTGCCTCAAAACGAGGAAGCGGCGTCTGCATGCTCACACTCGGCGATGTGGAGACCCTGCCCCAGCGCAAAGACGTCGATGTCGTTGCGCTGAATGATGCGCTGAATAGCCTGGCTGAAATCGATCCGCGGCAGAGTCATGTAGTTGAGTTGCGTTTCTTCGCCGGCCTTTCGTTGGAGGAAACCTCTGAGGTAATGGGGATTGGAACCGCGACCGTGCAGCGCGATTGGACCGCGGCCCGTGCCTGGCTGCATCGGGAGATTTCCCGGAGATCCAGTACATGAGTTTAGAACGCTGGGAGCGGACCAAGGAAATCCTGGAGCAAGCGCTGCGGCTGGAGCCCGAGAGACGGCAAGCCTATCTTGACTCATCGTGTCGGGGGGATGCTGATCTGCGCTGCGAAGTGGAGTCGTTGATCAATTCGCACGAGGAGGCCGGAAGCCAGTTCTTGGGTGCAGCCGCGCCGGATATTCTGCAACTGACCCCGCCGCGCACTCTTTCTGCCGGCACGAAGATTGGGAAGTATAAGATCGTTGAGCAGCTGGGCGCCGGCGGGATGGGCGAAGTGTATCGGGCGCGCGATACGCACCTCGATCGTAATGTTGCGATCAAGATTCTGCGCCCCGCTTTCACCGATAATGATCGGTTGCACCGCTTCGAGCAGGAAGCACGCTCGGCTTCTGCCCTCAACCACCCGAATATCGTTACCATCTACGAACTCGGACGGGACGGTACCAGTCCCTACATCGCGATGGAGCTCGTAGAGGGGAAGACGCTGCGGGAGCTACTCCTCTCAAGCTTGCTGCCAATTCGAAAGGCAATTGAAATTGCGGTGCAGGTTGCTGAGGGCCTGGCTAAGGCTCATGAAGCGGGCATCACGCACAGAGACTTAAAGCCCGAGAATCTGATGGTCTCTCACGAGGGATTCGTCAAGATCCTCGACTTTGGCTTAGCGAAGCTCGCATCGCCCAAAGGAGCGCCATCGGACTTGTGCACCACGTCCCTGACTCCATCGGGCCTGGTCCTAGGAACAGTGGGATACATGTCCCCTGAGCAGGCCGACGGCCGGGGGTCGGATTTCCGGTCAGACCAGTTCTCGTTCGGCTTGGTGCTCTACGAGATCGTGACAGGAAAGCGCGCCTTTCGGAGAAGCACTGCAGCGGAGACACTGGTAGCTATTCTCCGGGAACAGCCCGAACCGATGGGCTCGCTGAATCCCGAGACTCCCCCTCCACTCTGTTGGGTGGTTGAACGCTGTCTAGCCAAAGAGCCGGAGAAACGCTACTTCTCAACCGGCGACCTGGCGCGCGACCTCGTGGCCATACGAGACCGCCTCCTGGATCTTCAACAGCGGCACCCGGAGACTCGTCCGAGCAATCTGCCGATCCCGGGGAGCGCATTCGTTGGACGCGATGAGGAGCTGGCCGCTGCCAAAGAACTGTTGCTACGACGAGATGTGCGCCTCGTAACCGTGACCGGACCCGGCGGAATCGGCAAATCGCGTCTCGCGCTCGAGGTGGCACGGGACGTGGTGAAGCACTTCCCGTCAGGCGTTTATTTTGTGCCACTCGCGGGGGTTAGCGATCCGAGTTCGATCGCCATCGTAATCGCGCAGACGCTGGGTGTTCGGGAAACAGGAGGTCAGACGCAGCTTGAGACATTGAAGGAATACTTGCAGAATTCTCTGAGCGCACAAATGCTTCTGCTGATTGACAACTTCGAGCATATGGTTGCGGCGGCACCGATGCTGGCCGAACTGATGGCGATGGCGCCCCATCTGAAGCTTCTGGTGACCAGCCGCGCTGCGCTGCACGTATACGACGAACACGAGTTCCCCGTGCCACCGCTCGCACTGCCGGCTGCCAAATCCTTGCCTCCCCTCGAAGTGTTGTTGCAGTATTCGGCGATATCCCTGTTCGTAAAACGCGCCGCAGCCGTCAAGCCGGATTTCAGACTCAACGAAGGGAACGCGGCTGCTGTGGTGGAAATCTGCTCGCGTCTGGATGGGCTGCCGCTCGCCATCGAGCTTGCAGCTGCCCGCACCAAGCTTCTTTCGCCGTCGGCCATGAGGACGCGGCTGGCGAGTCGCCTGCAGTTGTTGACTGGTGGCGCAAGGGACCTGCCTGCCCGACAACAGACCATTCGGCAAGCAATTGATTGGAGCTATGACCTGCTGAATGCGCCTGAGCAGAAGCTATTCAGAAGGCTTTCTGTTTTCGTAAGTGGGTGCACTTTGGAAGCAGTGGAATCGGTGTGCGACACCAAACAAGATCTGGAATTGGATGTGCTCGATGGGATGGCGTCGATGGTGGACAAGAGCCTGGTACGGCAGATCGAGCAAGCGGACGGGGAGCCGCGCTTTGTGATGCTGGAAACGATCCGCGAGTATGGGCTGGGAAAAATGTCGGAGAGCGGAGAAGAAATGCAAACAAGGCGAGCCCATGCCGCCTACTGCATGGTGCTGGCGGAAGAGGGGGCTGCCGAGAATACCGCCGCCAACCAGACTGAGTGGCTAGACCGGTTCGAGTTGGAACATGACAACTTTCGCACAGCCCTGGAGTGGCTTACAGAGACCGGCGATGCAGAATGGGGTTTACGCCTGGGTGCAGCACTTTTCCGCTTCTGGGAGATGCGAGAGTATCTGGCGGAGGGCCGAGACCAACTCGGAAAACTCCTGAAACTGCGAGCGGCGGCGGCACCAACCAATGCGCGCTTACGCGCGCTTTTTGCCGCGGGAGTCCTGGCGGAGGAGCAGGGAGACTACGCTGCTGCCGACGTACTTCTCAAGGAGAGCTTGGAGATCGGGCGGCAGTTAGAGGACAAGCGAAGCATCGCGGTGTCGCTCAATGCCTTGGCAGTCACTGCACGCGGCCGTGGCGGTCTGGCGGCTTCGCGCGCGCTCTTCGAAGAGAGTCTGTCGGAATGGAGAGAACTGCACGATGCGCTAGCAGTTGCTCGCGCACTTAGCAACCTCGCGAATGTCGTCAAGCTGGAGGAGAACTACACACACGCGCGCTCGCTCTACGAGGAATGTCTATCGATCTTTCGGGAACTGGGGGACAGAACAGGTGCCGCCTGGGCGCTCAACAACCAAGGAGATGTGGCCCGTGACCAGGGCGATTCTGAAGCGGCGCGATCGCTGTATGAACAGAGTTTGGCGACTTTTCGAGAGCTCAACGACCGATGGGGAATTGCCGGCTCACTTGCCGATTTGGGAAACCTCGCTCGGGAGCAAGGTGACTATCGCACGGCAGATTCGCTCTACCGGGAGAGCATAAGAGTCTTCCAATCGCTCGAACACAAGCGAGGGGTCGCGCGTCTGCTGGAATCCTTCGCGTGCTGTGCAGCGGCGCAATCCGAACCGGATCGGTCGTTACGGCTTGCAGGCGCGTCGGCGGCACTGCGCCAGAGCATTGGCGCTCCGCTCACACCTGCAGAACAGGTGAAACTTGAAAGAGGTCTGGACCCGGCGCGACGGGCTCTGACTACCACGATAGGACGAACAGTATGGTTAGAGGGGTGGGTAATGCCGGTCGAAAAGGCCATTGAGGACGTCCTCAGGAACACCTCTGGTCAGCCGTAAGGTTGCAAGTCCCAGGACTGAGCACATTGAACGCGCACGTAAACGAGACGAGAGAAGGTGGGTTAATGATTCAGGTTTACTCCGCCGTGGTAGGGTCAATCAGCCGTCGCACGGCGGAGATACGATTTGCCGGCAAGCCTACCCGTTTTGCGTGTTCTCGGATCATTGCCTCGTCGGGAGCAAGGTAGACACAATAGACCTTGTCGCCCGTGACATAGCTCTGCAACCACTGAATCTCAGGACCTATTCCCTTGAGAACAGCCACGGACTTTCGAGAAACCTCCTGTAGTTCAGCATCGGATAGATTTCCGGCTCCAGGTATTTCTCTCTCGATCACGAACTTGGGCATGTGCTAACCTCCGTAAAACGCATGCTAGCAAGTGGGCAGATTTGGTACAAGAGGGCAAATCGCTGGGCTACAGGAGCTCTCTAAGATTACCCAGGATCAGTTTTGGAGGCCAACATGGATCTTAAGTCGATTCAAAAACCGCTGAAGGAACAATATCGCAACGATCCCGACAGTTCTCGAATCACGCTCAAGGCGAGAGGTGGCCAAACTGAGACCCCTATTGCATGCTCGGTCGCCATCGGACGCGCTATGTATCAGGCCCAAGCGCACACTGGTGTAGGAGGCGCCGGCACGGCAGCTTGTTCAGGCGATATGCTACTTGGAGCTCTGTCGGCCTGCGCGCAAATCACCTGCCAGATGGTGGCCGCGGCCATGGGAATACCGATTGAACGGATTGAGGTAACGGTCGAAGGAGATTTGGACCTTCGGGGCACGCTCGGTATCTCGAAGGAAGTACCGGTCGGCTTTCAGCGCATTCATACCCGATTTGAAATTGTCGCTCCTCAGGCGACGACTGAGCAATTGCGCGCATTGCGCGAGAAGACAGAACAGTATTGTGTGGTCATGCAGACGTTGAACCAATCGCCAAAATTGCAAACCGAATGGGTCGGTGTGCAATGATCGCATTGCTTACAGACCGCGGTGTCGAGAGAAATATCTCCCCACTTATGGCGAAGTGTAGACTATGTTCTAAGCCTTCCCTCCCAGTAAGAACCGGGCGCTGCGAAATTTCCTTGATCCCAAGCGGAGCGATTCTGTTCAGAGCCTGCTGGAACAGGCAGCCAAAACTCTTACCTGCAAAGATGGAGCTCTCTCGAAGGTGGTCGAGGAAGTATAGGCCAAGGCTCTGCTCCAGTTGATCACGAACTGGATCGCGCAGCGGCAGCGGAAGAGATGCGTGGAAGCAGCCGATTGTTTCATGAACCGCCTCAGGGTCTCGCCTCGGCCTTCAATCCTCGCCCTTCAAACAAGGTAACGAAGCAATCGGCACCTGTCCCCGGAAACATTTCGATCTTGCCATTGGGCCATCGAACTTGGATGCGATCAACGGCCTGGCTGTTTCCCAGTCCGAAGTGGAGTCGAAGGTCATTGTTCGAGATGTAGCTGGAGCCGCTTCGCACCTCTTGTACAAATTTGCGATTTCCGGCGAAGACCGTAACCTTGGCGCCGATGCCGTCGTGATTCGACTGCGTGCCCCTGGTGATAACGCCTAGCCAATGATTGTCATTGCGGGCCTGGTTTACCAGCAGCATGGGCTGGCTGCTCATGTTATTTACAACCGCAGACATTCGGCCATCATTCCATAGATCAGCGATCGCCAAGCCGCGGCTGGTGGCTGGTTCGGTGCAACCGGGACCACATTGCTGGCTAATGTCTTTGAACTTTCCGTCCCCGGCATTCCAATACAGAAGCCTGGGTTCCCGGTAATTGGACCCAAGATGGGCGGAATCGACCTCCGGATAAACATGGCCATTAACTAAGAGAATGTCCGGGCGGCCATCGTTGTCGATATCGATAAACATGGTTCCCCACCCGAGGTATTGCGTATTCAATCCGAGGCCCGCATCGAAGATCGTCGGGGTAAATGTTCCATCGCCGCTGTTGTGATAGAGAGAAGAGGAATCGTCGGAGAAGTTCGTCTTAAAGATGTCAGGATGGCCGTCGTTGTCATAATCAGCGACGGTGGAGCCCATGCCGGCTTGCTCGCGCCCATCTTCATTAAAGGCCACGCCCGTTTCGGCGGCGACATCGGTAAAGGTTCCGTTTTTTTCGTTGTGGTAGAGAATGCTCGGTGTGCTGTCGCAGGCCACAAAGATGTCGGGCCAGCCGTCGTCATCATAATCCAGGGTGGACACACTGAAACAGTAATGCCCGTCGGTCTTTTCGATCCCGCTGGACTTGCTGACGTCCGCGAACTTTCCGCCGCCCAGATTGTGATAAAGAATGTTGGGCGAGGATTCGAGACCCCGCGGTCCGCACATCACGGGCGTCCCCTTCCAGACACACATCATTCCCTGTCCCGGCTTAGGCGCGGTCTTGATATCGAACAGAACATAGTTGGAGACGAGCAAGTCGAGTTTGCCGTCGCGATCATAGTCGACAAACGCGCAACCCGTTCCCCACGCCTTGCCGTTGCCCGCGACTCCCGCCTCCTCGGCAACTTCCTTGAATGTGCCGTTGCCTTGGTTGTGATATAGACGGTTCTTGCCATAGTAAGTGACATAAAGATCGTCGAAGCCGTCGTTGTCATAGTCGCCGACACATACCCCCTGTCCCCACCCTGTAAAGTCCAGCCCTGCGGCACGGGTGACGTCGGTGAAAGTTCCATCATGGTTGTTGTGAAACAGGTGGCTGGTTGGCTTCGTGCTTTTCTCTTTCGCTTCGTCCAACGTGGTGCCGTTGACAAGAAATATGTCGGGCCAACCGTCATTGTCGTAATCGATAACTGCCACGCCGCTGCCCGTGGTTTCGATGATGTACTTCTTGGTGTCTACTCCGCCGTTTACGTTTTCCATCTTGAGCCCGGCCTGCGGAGCTACGTCAATGAACCATGCGGGTCCGGGGTGAAGGTCGCTGGCGGAGTAAGGCCTGCCAGTTGGAGTGGGAGGCTTTGAAGTCTGGGCGGAGCACAGTGCGATGAAGAAAAATACGAGAGGGATCGCGGAACTCCCAGGGGAAGGTTGCCTCCAGCGCATAAGCGAATCGTATCACCGAGTTCTCCTAATCAATGGCAAGGCATTTTGTTTAGAATCGAAAGATGCGAAATCGTTGTGCTGTGCTCCTTCTCTTCACTATCAGCGGGGCCACCTGGGGGCAATCCTCGCCACAGCACGCAACCGCCGACGCAGGCTTGAATGAAATCCTCGCCTACATCCATAATAGTTGGGATTCGCTGACCCGCTCAACGAGTTCCTGTGGGGCCGTTACGGACACGAAACTCAGTGCAGCGCCCGTGATCTACCTTCCCGCTGGTTTCGAATTTCCCCAGGAACTCACTCAGATGCAACGCGACTGTCAGGTCAAAGTTGCCTATCTGCCTCAGGTCATCCATCAACCGGGAACAACGGACGTGGGGTCGATTCAGCCCGCAGGCTTGCTCTATCTCAAGAATAAGTATGTTGTTCCGGGAGGGCGCTTTAACGAAATGTATGGATGGGACAGTTACTTTATTATTCTCGGCCTGTTGCGCGATGGCCGCCTGGAGCTGGCGCGAGGCATGGTCGACAATTTTTTCTTCGAAATCGAGAAATACGGTGCGGTGCTCAATGCCAACCGCACTTATTATTTGACGCGCTCCCAACCTCCTTTTCTCAGTTCCATGGTGATGGCGGTTCATCGCGCGCAAAAAGCGGCGGGGCAAGATGACCGAGCCTGGTTGGAGACGGCTTACACGTACGTGAAACGAGATTACGCGATGTGGACGCGAGCGCCACATCTGGCGGGAGCCACGGGGCTTTCCCGCTATTATGATTTCGGCGAAGGGCCAGCTCCAGAAGCCTTGCAGGACGAAGATCAGATTTATCGAAAGGTAGCGGCATATTTTCTGTTTCACCCCACAATTCCTTCCTACGAAACCGCGGATGCGGATCTTCCCACCGGAGGGGCATCCGGAGCCGCTTACTCGGTGCTCGTTTGTGAAGCGACGCAGCCGAAGACATCGTGCGAACCGCAGCACATGATCAAGCTGGAGCCCGACTACTACAAGGGAGATCGATCGATGCGCGAGTCGGGTTTCGATATCTCGTTCCGCTTCGGTCCTTACGGCGCGGCCACTCATCACTACGCTCCCGTATGTTTAAACAGTCTTCTTTACAAGACTGAGCGCGATCTGGAAGAGATGAGCCGGCTGTTGGGCAAGGCCGCGGAGGCCGCGGAATGGCAAAAGCTGGCGGAGAATCGCCGGCAATCCATACGAAAATATTTGTGGGATGAGGGGAGGGGACTCTTCTTTGATTACGACCTCGAGAAAGAGCAGCGATCGACTTATCGCTATGCAACCACCTTCTATCCGCTATGGGCTGGACTCGCAACCGATGCGCAAGCGCGCGCGGTGGTAAAGAATCTGGGTTCATTTGAGCGAGCAGGCGGCATCGCGATGAGCGAAAAAGAATCTCAGGGCCAGTGGGATTATCCCTTCGGCTGGGCCCCGATCCAGTTGCTTGCCGTAGAGGGGATGCGCCGTTACGGACACAATGAAGAGGCGGACCGCGTGTCTACCGAGTTTCTTTCGATGGTGCTCGAAAACTTCGAACACGACAAGACGATTCGCGAGAAGTACAACGTCGTAACTCGGTCGGCAGAGACGAATGTCGCAGTGGGATACGCGGCGAACGTAATTGGATTTGGCTGGACCAATGCCGCCTTTGTCGAGCTACTGCATTTGCTTCCGTCGGAGAAGGTCGCTGAGGTGACGCAAACGACTCCGGCTGCGGCATCGCGTAAATGAGCCGCATGTTTGCCTCTGCATCGAAACTGAGGAGAGTTCATGAAGCCATCTTCCTTTGCCGTGGCGACGCTCTTGCTGCTCAGCCTAGGCCAGCGGCTATTGCAAAATCGCCATCTCTAAGCCGATTTCTTTGCAGCTTTCACCTTTGCCCACCGAGCGCGTTGTGCCGCGGCGATCCTCCTACGAGCGCTGGCAGACATCGTTCGTTTCTTCGGCATTGCGACGACATTTGTTTTTTCGCCCTTTGCCCTCAGTTTCGCCCAGCGTGCTCTCTGGGCAGCCGCAATTCTGGCTCTTCCAGCGACGGACATCCTGCCCCGAGGCGCTGTCCCTTTCCCGTATGCCGCTCCGAAAGCTGATAGCGCTGCACCAATCGCGTTCATTTCCTTGCTCAGCCGATCATGCTCTTTCCTCAACACCTGCATTACACCACCTAGGTTCGTCATTGAATCCCCCTCGTCGGGATTGTAGCAGGCGGGCTTATGCTCGATCAGTGCAGTGGTGATTTTGCAGCAATTGCAACGTAGGTGCATCTGTAGTGTGTAATCTTGCTCTAATACCTACTCTTCAGATAGATCATCCGTCATGTACTAAGAACTACTTTCACGGCCAATTAGCGCGGGCCGGCGTACCACCTTCCTTTCGGCTACTACTATCTGTGTATTTTTTGTTCGCAATTGGCTGTATGAGCAGACGCTCGATGTGCGAGCTGCTGCGAGAACGACTTGCGGCCCATCACTCGGAGTGAGAGGCTCTGGTCGGTAAGGCCCGAGAAAGTGCCATTTCCAACTGATCAGGCTTAAATCCGAATGGTCCAGGTTTGCTTTTGTAAGCAATGCGGCCTAGGGAGTCGATCAAATAGATTCGGTCTGGCCAGCCCGTATAGGCTTGTTCGGTCGAATTGCCGAACTCGTCGAGCACAGCCGGAAATTCGATCCCAAGTTTCCGCACGCACGCCCCGGCGACGAATGCCCTCTCTTCTTCCGTCTTTGGGCTGGCAAAAACCACCTTGTCTTTGACATTGCTTTCCATCTGCCACACGTCGCTGGGATGCGCTTCGGTAATGTAGACAACCAGGAACGCGACGCGCCCGCGATACCGCTCGTAAAGCTTGTTGAGGGCAGGAACCTCCCGCCGGAACGGGGGTCAGGTGTAGCTGCCGAATACCAAAACCACGGGTTGCTGTTGACTTAGCACGGAGAGTTGAACTCGCTCACTCTTGTCCAACTTGAGCAGCGAGAAGTCCGGCGCTTGATCTCCGACGTGAAGCGTTCCGGCGCGAGCGTGGATCCAGGCAGTTTCAAATGGAAAGATCAGGAAAGGAACGGGGCCGGGCATCCTGGACATGACGCGAGCGAAGGTCTCAGGAGGCTGGTGCATCGCCCACCAAACATAAACCCCGAAACAGGCGTAACCGATCATCAGGCCAACAAAAACCGTGAGCACGAGCCTTCGAGCGAATGGATTTAGTTTCAGCATCAGAAAAGAAATTTCAGCGCCACCTGAATCACGCGCGGACCAACGTCCGATTGAATTTGCCCGAAAGTCGGCGATTCAATGTCGCTGACCGGCAAGCGGAAATTGGTATGGTTCAGCAAATTAAACAATTCACCCCGGAATTGAAGTTCTTTCGATTCCGTCAGCCGAATGTTCTTGAATGCCGACGCGTCCCAGTTCACGTATCCCGGACCCTGGACTACGTTTCGGCCTTCGTCCCCGAAGACCTCAAACCGCCCGAGAGGATCCGGCTGGAGTTGCCGAAAAGCGCCTACGTTGAACCATTCTTGAGGCGTGCGCGGGCCAGAGTTTGGGTTTCCAATCAGATTGGGACGGTTCGCGGAAAATCCGGTGATCTCCGGTGCCTGCCCTTGCAGCGAAACGTCGTTCGAGTCGAATACCGTGAATGGCCCACCACTCATCGCAGTCATGATTCCGTTCAGCTGCCAGTTGCCGAGAACGTGCCCGTACCAACGGCTGGAGTGCTGCAGGAAGGGCAGCATCCACTGATAACTCAATACGAAACGATGGTGCGAATCGAACATGGACCGACCGCGCTCGGCCGCGAGATCAAACGGATCCTGCGCCAGATCATTTTCTCCGGCGACGGGTTGCGAAGCGGAGCCGGTAATGTTGAACGAAGAAACATCATCGATGGAATGCGACCAGGTGTAGGACGCAAGGAATGACAGTCCGTGGCTGAAGCGTTTTCGCAGGCTGGTTTCCAAGGCGTTATAGCTGGAATTTGCGACGCTCGCGATCTCACCGACCGAGCTGTAGATACAATTGTTCGGGTTCGCTAAGGTACATCCAGAGTAGAGGCGCCGCTGGTTCACGTTGTTTTCGGTGGAAATCGGGCACGGGTTCGCCACCGAACAGCCAGTGCTGGTCGTGTCCACGCCAGGGACAAAGACTGGAGGATTGCCCTCGATGAATCGCGGCAGCCTCACACCGGTAGTGCCGACGTACCCGATCTGAAAGAGCCAATCCTGGCCGAACGACCGTTGAATATTCAGATTCCAATCCTGCGCGTAGGGCAGATGCAGGTTGCGAGCAACTACTAGCAGCGTCATCGGCTCGGGGAAAGCCTGGCTGAAAGGATTCGGCGTATAAAACGGATTGGCAAATGAGTTGACGGGAAAACTGATTTGCTGCGTCTTGAGATAAGGAGGAGAGCTGACGGGATCCTGCAGCGGACCGCCCTCGCCGGTGTAGTACGGCTCGTAAAAAATCCCGTAGGCTGCGCTAACTACCGTTTTGGAGTCACCCAGTGGGTCCCAGGCAACGCCGAAGCGCGGAGCGAAGGCTGTTTTCTGCGTTGGAATCAAGCCTGCTGGCACACCCGGATCGCCGGGATAGAGAAGCCCCGCTGGAGCGTTGGGGACCACTCGAGACTGCGCTCCGGGAACAAAGAGGTTGACCTCATTGTGCCGTTCAGTCGAGGGAAAAGGCAGTTCGTAGCGAAGTCCCATGTTCAACGTCAGGCGAGAGTTAACCTTGTAGGTATCTTGGGCATAAGCATCTAGAGCACGGTCGCGGATTTCGCGCGCAAAGTTGCCTCCGCCCTGCAGAAACACCACCGGATTGCCCGACAGGAAGCTGGCAAATCCGTCGCTGTAGGGAAAAGTGGAGAAGACAAAGAAGCCATTGCTGGCGATGCCCTGCAAGGCATTGATCTGATCCCGCCGGTAGCCTCCGCCAAATTCCAGGTCGTGGCGACCGTCGATCCAGCTCAGAGAGCCGGAGAGGTCAAATGTATTTTGAAACGTGTTGCGGGGTCCCGTGATGGGGTCGCCAACCGAAGCGTATCCCCCCACCTGAATAAAGGGAGGTCCAGCGGCTGAAGGCAACGTGGGAGTGTACTGAAAACCCAGGTCCGAGGGCGACTCGTGATTCAGGTGTTCATCCAGCAGGAACGTATTGCGGAGATACGAAAAGCGCGCGACGCCGATGGTGCTTCGCGAGAAGATGTGAGTCTCTTGAGTGACGAAATTCTGCGCTCGGTCATACTCGCCCACGGGAAAGCCGGGCACATTCGCTCCCACCGGCGAAAGCGGATCCGTCGTGGGGCCACTGCTGTACATATAACGGAAATTAAGAGTGTCAGCACGGGAGAGATAATGATCCACGCGCACGCCGAATTGATCGTTATTCTCGCTCAGGGTCTGCGTGGCGATGAAGCCGTTTTCTCCCACGTTTGGCAAAGGGAAAAGCGGTAGAACATTCGTCGCAGTAGGATCGATGGATGGTAGCTGGTTGTTCGGGATTGGAACCGGCGCCGGGCCCATGGCGAAGTTGAGCAGCTGCCCGTTGAAGTCGGGCGCGTTCGTTGTGGTGTTGGTACAAATGCCGCCCACAAATGCGTCCCCGGGGATCGAGGTGCACAGCTGCGCGAAGTTGCCTTGTCTTTCCGCCGCGGAAGGCACGGTTGCAGGCACGGTCTCCCCCTGCCGGTTTCGGAAGCCTTCGTAATACCCGAAGAAGAAAGTCTTGTCCGGGACAATCGGTCCTCCGAAGGTGGCGCCGAATTGGTCTTGCTTTAAAGGCTGCACGCTTTGGGTGAAGTAATCGGACGAATCCATCGCGTCGTTGCGAAAAAACTCCCATGCGGCCCCATGAAAAGTGTTGGACCCTGATCGCGTGACGATATTGGTGTTAGACCCGGTGTTCCGTCCGAACTCCGCATTCGCGTTGTGGCTGAGAATCTTGAACTCGGCAATCGCATCGATCGGCGGCTTGAGAACAAATCCTCCGTCTACTGAGCTGACATTGTCGGCGCCATCGATCAAGAAATTATTCGATTCCGGACGCTGACCATCGACGGCGTAGGCCTGATTCTGTCGCGCCGGACCGCCAGCTTCGAGAAGGCCAGGAGTCAGGGGCACGACGCCGGGCTGAAGAAGTCCCAACTGGGAAAAATTGCGACCGTCCAGTGGGAGGTCCAGAATCTCGTGCTCCATCACGGTTTGTCCGAGACTGCTGACTGTGCTCTGCCCCAGAGCCGCATTCGCACTCACTTCAACTTGCTGCGTCTCCGACCCGAGCTTGAGGTGAATGCCGACTGTCGCAGTCTGGTTCACATCCAACGAAACGCCTTGCTGCAGGTACGTCTGGAAGCCCTTCGCCTGAACCTCGATCTGGTAGTGCCCGATCGGGAGTTCGGCCAGCACGTATCCTCCCTGACGGTCTGTGACCGCAACCCGTGTCAAGCCGGTTTCGATCTGCTTTGCGGTGACAGTAGCGGCCTGCACAATCGCGCCGCTCGGATCGCCCACCGTTCCGCGAATGCTCCCTGTAATTTGCTGTCCGGCAACATTCAAACTTGCAAGCAGGGCCATCAGGAACGTCAACGTTTTCGCGCTAGGCATGCTTCTCCCCATTCGTCCTCAAGAATCAAGATTGGTTCCGCAAAACAATCTCTCGCTGGCCCTTTAGAGAACACGCGCGAGAATTCGCCCACAGATTGAAGTGCGGCGAATATAGGGACGCTTTGCAACGGGGTCAATAATCGGAAAGCAGTACTTGCTTCGATCACCGTGCGGAAAAGACAGCTGCGCATCATTCTTTCTGGTCATCGGCGAGCCGGGCCGCGGGCCGCGGCTCCGCAGACCACGAAACTATCGGTTCTCATTGCGAGGTTAACCAATAAGTAATACAGCGAGAACTGTAAAGGCCCCGGATTGGGGTTCATTAGATAATAACGGGCTACTTGTGCACGAAATGCTATGAACCCCAGCACGCAGAAGGGTTAGAAAATGAGTGTTGTCCAATTTTTGATCGCCGATGACCATGAGTTGTTCAGGCGCACCGCGCGATCTTTCGTTGAATCTCAGCCCAACTGGCAGGTCTGCGGCGAAGCCGGGGATGGGATCGAAGCGATTGAGAAGGCGAAGCAACTGCGCCCTCACGTCATTCTGATGGACATCAATATGCCTCGCATGGACGGATTGGAGGCGACACGAATCATTCGGCGGGAGCTTCCCGATTGCAACGTGATCCTTGTTACGCAGAATCACGAAACGATTGCCCGCCAGCAAGCCGCAGCGGTCGACGCGAAAGCTTCGGTGACGAAGGCGGAGTTTACTCAGGAGTTGCCCACCACCATCAAAAAGCTGTTCGAGAATCCAGCCTCCAAGACCGTCGCAGGCACCAGGCAAGAAGCCGCTCTCACGCCAGGATGGGTGCGTGGCGGAGGTGCGTTGGGCCAATTGGTCCGTGAATTTGATTGGACGAAGACACCTCTTGGAGCCATCGAAAAATGGCCACAAAGTTTGAATACGGTCGTTCGCGTCCTGCTCGCATCACGCTTTGCCATGTGGATGAGCTGGGGACCAGAACTCACCTTTCTCTACAACGACGACTACGCTCGGATGACCCTTGGGAAGAAACATCCGTGGGCGCTGGGAAAACCGTCTCAGGAGGTATGGAAGGAGATTTGGGACGACATCGGCCCGCGCATTCACAAAGTCCTTGAGACCGGTGAGGCGACGTGGGATGAAGCCTTGCTCTTGTTCCTTGAGCGCAGCGGATATCGCGAAGAAACGTATCACACTTTTTCTTACAGTCCGTTATCCGGAGACGACGGCACGGTTGCAGGGCATCTCTGCGTAGTCACTGAAGAAACCGACCGCGTGATCGGAGAACGCCGGCTCAAGACACTGCGCTCCCTGGCAGGAGAGTTGAGCAAGACCATCACTGAGGAGGAAGTGGTCTCCTGTATCGCTCGCTGTCTCGGCGAAAATCAAAGGGATTTACCATTTGCCCTCCTGTATCTCTTCACAGAAGGGGGGAACGAAGCCCGCCTAGCCTGCCAAACCGGAATGCCGGAGCGTCACCCGGCCGCGCCAGAATCGATTCAATTGACCCAAAAGAATCAACCTTGGCCAATCAGCGAACTGCTCGCTGGGAAAGATTGCATCATCGTTGAGAACCTGTCGGAGAGGTTCGAGTCGGTCCCCTCCGGCTCTTGGGACAAGTCACCCTGGCGAGCTCTCCTCCTGCCCATCACGAGTCAAGGTCAAGATAACCCCGCTGGCGTGATTGTCGCAGCCCTCAATCCATTTCGTCCTTTGGATGTTGGCTACGCTGGATTCATCAATCTCGTGGCTGGCCAAATCGCCGCCAGCATCGCCAATGCACGGGCGTACTCGGCGGAGAGGAAGCGTGCAGAGGCTCTCGCCGAAATTGACCGCGCGAAGACGGCATTCTTCAGCAATGTGAGCCACGAGTTTCGTACACCCCTGACTTTGATGCTGGGCCCCCTTCAAGACCTGCTGGCAAGAAGTCAGACTCACCTCTCTCCAACCGCCAAAGAACAGGTCGACCTGGTGAGTCGGAACGCCGCTCGCCTGTTGCGCCTCGTCAATACTTTGCTGGACTTCTCGCGCCTGGAAGCTGGACGAGTCCAGGCCGTCTATCAGCCAACGGACTTAGCCGGCTTTACTTCTGAGCTGGCCAGCGTATTCCGCTCTGCCACCAACAAGGCTGGATTGCGCCTCACTGTGGATTGCCCCGATCTCGGGGAGCCCGTTTATGTAGATCGCGATATGTGGGAGAAAGTCGTTCTGAACCTGATTTCCAATGCCTTCAAATTTACCTTCCATGGGGAAATCTCCGTCAGTGTCCACCGCGTTGGGAACATGGCCGAGCTTCGCGTTCGTGACACAGGAGTAGGAATTCCTGCAGAAGCCATCCCGAAATTGTTCGAGCGATTCAATCGTGTTCCCAACGTGCCAAGTCGAACCCAGGAAGGAAGTGGAATTGGTTTGGCCTTAGTCCATGAGTTAGTGAAGCTGCACGGCGGCTCCGTAAGAGCCGAAAGCACTGTGGGGCAAGGCTCTACATTCGCCGTCAGCATTCCGTTTGGGCAAGATCACCTCGGGTCCGGCCAAACGGATGGCGCTCCCAGCTTGTCTTCTACGGGTGTCGGCGCGAAGCCGTTTGTCGAGGAGGCCCTGCGGTGGCTTCCTGATTCCGCCGCCGTGGGCGTCGAGATTTCTGCTGTGCCAGACGAACTGCTGCCGGTGCCGTCCCCACCGATGTCGTCGACCACCGTTCGTCCCCGCGTTCTTGTCGCCGACGACAACTCCGACATGCGCCAGTATCTGGCCCGTCTATTGTCGGAGTTGTACGAAGTAGAAACTACTCCTGACGGTCAGGCGGCCATTCAGGCTGCGCGCGCGCGTCCTCCGGATCTCATCGTCAGCGATGTCATGATGCCGATACTCGATGGCTTCGAGCTTCTGAAGGCCCTACGGGCAGATGAGCAGACTCGGACGATTCCCGTCATCCTTCTCTCGGCTCGCGCCGGCGAAGAGTCGCGGGTGGAAGGCATCCAGGCTGGGGCTGATGATTACTTGATAAAGCCGTTCTCCGCGCGGGAACTGCTGGCTCGCGTCAGCGGCAGACTCGAAATTGCCCGGCTCCAGCGTGATCAGGAATTGCAGCTCAGGTCAAGCCACGCAGAGCTGGAACGGAGAGTTCGGGAACGCACGCAGGAACTGGTCAACGCAAGCAACGGGCTCCGGGAACTGTCTGCCCGCCTTTTACAGGCTCAGGACGAGGAGAGACGACGAATCGCCAGAGAACTCCACGACGGTGCCGGGCAGCTTCTCGCGGCGCTCGGGATGGAGGCCGCTACCCTCGCCAGGGAGAGCGACCGCCTGACTTCGCGAGCCGCTGCGTCGCTTAGCAACATCGAGTCGCTGGTCATGCAGATGAACAAAGACATTCGCACCATGTCTCACCTTCTTCATCCGCCCTTGCTGGACGAAATCGGCCTGCAGTCTGCCCTCACCGAATACGTCAAGGGCTTCGCAGAACGAAGTGGGATTCGGGTTTCGCTTGATCTTCCGGACGCGATCGAGCGTTTGGATCGCGACTATGAGCTGTCCTTGTTCCGCATTGTCCAGGAATGTCTCACCAACATTCATCGCCATTCAGGCAGCAAGACCGCCAGCATTCGCATCATTCGCGATGACGGAGCGATCGTCCTGGAGGTTCGCGATGAAGGAAACGGTATGCCCGCCGAACGATTGTCAGAAATTCAGTCGACAGGTTCGGGTGTCGGGATCCGGGGCATGCGAGAACGGGTTCTCCAATTCTCTGGGAGAATGAGCATCGAGTCCGACGGTTCGGGAACCCGAATCCAGGTCGTAATTCCGACTACCAAAACTGTTTCGCGAGAAAGAACGGATAGTGATGAACCGGTACAAACAGCAGTCTGACAGTTTTCGGCGAAATCACCTTGCTACCGAGGGTATAGCCCTTTCTCAGATCCAGAACGCTACGATGGGAAGCAATAAGCTCTTGACAGGTTTCAAGCCGCACCTCTCGGCAGGCAGTGTTGAGCCGGAATCACTATTCTAGGATGCTGCTGAAATCCTGCGTAACGCGTCAGTTCAAGAAGATGCAGGTCACTTGGCGGTTGGTCGGCCAATCGGAAGCTATCCACAAACGGGCGTGTGGGAAGTGCGAATGCATTTCGGGACAAAGGTCAGACGGACAGCGACCACGAATCCTACTCACAAGCGCGAAAACAGTTGGGATAGGAAATTCGCAAGCCCTTAGAAATCCGTTCCACATTTACCAGCGATACATTCCTGACGCCACCCTCCACGCTGCTGTAGCAGGTCCAGTGCAGTCCCGCGTCGCCGCTCTGCGTTCCCCTGAACCCATGTTCGTCGAAAGAGTTGGAGAGAGGGGGGAGGAAAAGTGTTTCCGCCGCGAAGCCCAAATCACAACTTGCGATGTCCTCGACTCGCCTGCAGTCGCAGGAGTGCGGCGACCAGTGCATCGATCTCTTCGTTCGTGTTGTACAGCGCCAGTGACGGGCGGACGGTGCTCTCGACGCCCATGCGGCGCAGGATGGGCTGAGCACAATGATGCCCGGAACGTACCGCAATGCCTTCCTGGTTCAGGGCGGCTCCCACGTCCTCCGTGCGGACGTCATCAAGCACAAACGACAGCACACCTGCCTTTTCGCGTGCCGTCCCGATCAGCCGCAGACCGGGAACGGTTAGGAGTCCTGCGGTGGCATAGTCCAAAAGTTCGTGTTCATAGGCGGCGATGCTTTCCCTCCCGACCTCTTCCACATAATCCAGAGCCGCACCCAGCCCGACCGCGTCTGCGATATTGCCAGTGCCGGCCTCAAAGCGCCCCGGTGCTGTCTGGTAAGTAGTCCTTTCGAAAGTGACATCCACGATCATGTTGCCGCCGCCGTGCCAGGGAGGCATGGTGTCGAGCAGTTCCAATTTTCCATAAACAGCACCGATGCCGGTGGGAGCGAAGATCTTGTGACCAGAGAAAACGTAGAAATCGCAGTCGAGGGCCTGCACATCCACGCGCATGTGGGAGACAGCCTGCGCACCATCGACCAGCACGCGCGCGCCGTGACGGTGGGCCATCTCTACCATCTCGCGGGCCGGTGTGATCGTTCCGAGGGCATTCGAAACCTGGCTGAACGACACAATCCGTGTGCGTGGGCCCAGCAACTTCTCGTATTCCTCGAGGATGACTTCGCCGCGATCATTCACCGGTGCCACTCGCAGGCGGGCGCCCTTCTCTGAACAGAGCATCTGCCAAGGGACGATGTTGGCGTGGTGTTCGAGCCAGGTGATGAGCACTTCGTCGTCCTTCTGAACGTTGCGGCGCCCCCATGCCTGGGCAACGAGGTTGATGCCTTCGGTTGTGCCACGAACGAAAATGATTTCGCGCGTTAAGGAAGCGTTCAGGAAGCGCCGTGTCTTTTCGCGAGCGCTCTCGTAGGCGTCGGTGGCACGTGCTGCTAGCGTGTGCGCGGCGCGATGGATGTTCGAATTTTCGTGCTGGTAGAAATATGACAGACGATCGATCACCGCGTTCGGCTTCTGGGTGGTGGCGGCGTTGTCGAGCCAGATCAGCTGCCGACCGTGGACCCGCTCTTGCAGGATCGGGAAATCCCGGCGAATCAGCCGGGCGTCGAGTGGACGCTTGGCGATGCCAAGCTCCCCGGGAGTAAGATCGGGACGGAACTCAAAGGACTCGACGCCTTTTGGCAGAGAAGCAGGCTTCCCGGGAGTTTTTTCGGCATCGATGAGATTGCCAGACGAGGGCAACGTCCGAAAGTCGGCTTCTGTCGGAGGCTTCGTGGGCAATGACACAGGCAGGGCGGGAACACCAGGAGGCGACTGCACGCCAGGCACTCCGGGAAAAGAAAACAGTTCACTAACCGCAGGAAACTGAGGTGCGCTTGGATAAACAATTTTTTCGAGGCCAACCGCATCAGCTGCGATCTCCGGAATCGCAGGCGCGGCGGCAGACTCAAGGACACCAGTAGGGATCCCTGGCGCATTTGTTGCAGGCGCCGCAGGAAACGAAACCGGAATCACACCATGAGCAGGTTGGGAAGCCGGTACGCTCGGCTGTGCCGGGACTGCGTCTGGTACACCCGGAACTGACGCGCCGGGAACCCTGGGGAGAGAGAAGACTTCATTTTGCGTCGGGAAGCTAGGGGTTTTAGACCATGGATCAGTTCGGCCTCCATCCACGGAATTGGCTGGCGTGTCGTAAGTCGCGGCGACCGCAGGAGAGGCCGATACTGCTGCAAGATCCGACCCGCTCGGCGGGCCCGTCGGCGGTGACGAAGGCATTGCCGGAACGCCAGGGAACGAAAACATCTCCATGGCCGGTGGAACCTGCGGGACAGCGGTCCAGGGTCCAGCTTTCTCTCTTTCAAGAAAAGATGGCGAGGGGCTGGGTATCGCGGATGGGGAGGCGGGAGTTGGAACATGGGGCACGAGTGTCACTACGCCAGCCAATGAAGCGGCAATCGCCTTGAAATCGGCCTCATTCAACAAATCCGCGGGAGGCGACGAGGGTAGATTTGGAGATCCTGGAACAGGTCGCGGGTTCGGCGCCGTGGGAAACGAGAACATCTCCCGCGGGTAATCCGGAACCGTAGTCTGCGGCAGCTTTCCTGGAATCGCGCGCAGGTCAGCTTCGTCAGGCGAGAACGCTGACACTGAGGCGTCCGGAGGCGCAGGCGCTCCCGGCAGGGCTGCAAAGAACTCATTCGCGAGCTTTGCAATCACTGCTGGATCGGGGAGTACCGCCGCGAAGGGCGACACGCTTTCGATCTTCTGTGCGCCTTCTTCTTGCGCCGGAGACGACGTCAGCGAGGCAGCCTGTAAGCGATCACTTGTACTCGTGGTATTGGTCGACATTCACATTCTCCAGTACCCCGATGGCGTCTTCCGTCAGGACCGCGATGGAGCAGTAGAGCGAAATCAGGTACGAGGCAATCGCCTTGTGATTGATCCCCATGAATCGGACGGACAAGCTGGGCGAAACCTCGCCCGGCAGCCCAGGTTGGAATAGACCGATTACGCCCTGTCTCTTTTCGCCGGTTCGCAACAGCAGAATGCTGGTCTTCTCACCCTTGATCGCCAGCTTGTCGGAAGGCACCAGTGGGATGCCGCGCCAGGTCACGAACTGCGAGCCAAACAGGTTCACGGTCGGGGGCGGAACACCGCGGCGGGTGCACTCGCGTCCGAACGCGGCGATCGCTCTCGGATGCGCCAGGAAGAAGCACGGCTCTTTCCACACCCTGGCGATCAGTTCATCGAGGTCGTCCGGCGTGGGTGCTCCTTTTCTAGTCTTGATCTTGAACTCGGAAGCAACGTTATTGATTAAACCGTATTCGGTATTGTTGACCAGTTCGTTCTCCTGGCGCTCTTTGACCTTCTCGATCATGAGCCGCAGTTGCTCCCGGATCTGGTCGTGCGGACTACGGTATAAATCCGAAATGCGGGTCTGCACATCCAAAACCGTGGTGACCGCGTTGAGGGTGTATTCGCGCGGCTTCTCTTCGTAGTCGACGTAAATTTCTGGCAGATCGATTTCTTCGTCAGGACTGCACTCAATCGTCCGCGTACCCGGCCGCGTGACCTTCACCTTGTTCACGCGATACGTGCCGGCTTCAACCGGGACCCATGACAGGAAACTGACCAGCCAGCGTGGCGTGATCGCCTCCATCATTGGGACAGTTTTGGTGACATTCGCAAGCTGGCGCGCCTGCTGCTCGCTCAGCGTATGACGGACTTCGGCTTTCTCAGGCATGGATTAGCTCCTCTAACAGCAAAAGGGAATGATTGACGAATGCGATGCACAGAAATTACGGAGTGTGCTTGGGCAGAAACGATGCCGTTCAGGTACAAACGGTAGATGCCGCCGACGGAATTGTCTGTCACTCGCATCACCGCGTTCTCGGATTTGATGTGCCTCTCAGCCGAAGCGAATAATCGTCGCGGCGGTCAAACTTGTTGCGCCGGGTTCGAGAACTTACAGGCACAAATTTGTTCTCGTGAAGAATTCCTGATGAGATGTAACGCTTCCGGTTGTGAATGTCAAGTTAATGCATCGCCATTGTGGGAAAAACTAAGGAGTCCGTGGAATTATGCCTTCACGCGCCAGCTGTGGAGGCTTGTGCCCTATAGAACTTCTTCTTGGCCCGGGAACGAATTTCGTCAAGTTCTGCGTGCAGCCTTCTGATCTCTGCATCCAGCTCTATAAAACTCAGGCAGGGAGAAGTGAGCAACCGGTCAGCCTTCACACCCTCGTAATCCTTGCGGACACTTCCTTTGACACAGACGCAGACGGAAGGCTTGGTTGATGGACCTCTCTCCGAGTACACGAGATCGAGAGTTGAGGTTTCCATGATTCGGCGATTATGCCACGAATTCGAAGCCTCGTTCTGATCTGATTTGCACAGTATTGATATTCCCGGCACCGAGCTCTAAATGCCGACGGGCATCTCCGAGACGAATGGCAGTCGCGCCTTCTCCCAGGCGTCAAACCCACCGATAACGTTGGTGACGTTCCCGAAGCCCTCTCGCCGCAACCAACTGCAAGCAATCATGCTCCGGTAGCCGCCCTTACAAAGGACGGCAATCGGCGCATTGCGGTCCACTTGTGGAAGGGATGTTTTGAAGTCCTCCAGCGGCCACCAAGCCGCCGCTTCAATGTGCCCTGTTTCCCATTCCGGCTTCCGGCGCACATCCAGTAATTGAAACTTATCCGCGGCAAAATGTTCATTCAAATTTTCTACGGTGATTTGCGGCAGTTCGGCCAGGCGCAACCCCGCCCGGACCCAGCCCTCGACGCCGTCTTGTAAGTATCCGCGTGCATCATCAATGCCGACTCTGGCCAGCCGCGTTCGCGCTTCAGATAATTGCTCTTGCGATGTCGCGATCAGCAACGGTCGGGACGATAACCCCAGCAGTATGCCCGCCCATGAGGCAAATTGTCCGGATAGCGGAATGTTGATCGATCCTGGCACATGTCCCGAAGCGAATTCATTTGCCGGCCGAACATCCAACGCGATCACTCCCTCATCCAGCAGGAACTGCAGTTCTCGTGCTGAAACCGCTTTGAGGCCGGGCAATTCCGACAACGCTGGCGCGCCGGTGCGATTGATCTGGGCATCCTGCGGGAAATATTCGGGACGAGGCGGCAAGTTCGTCGTCAACTGCCGAATGAACTCATCCTTGCCCTCAATCTGCAGGGCGTGGTTGGTGAGCCGCTCGGTGCCAATGGTAGAAGAACGCTCCGTGCGCATGTTGCGCCCGCACAGCGAGCCGGCTCCGTGGGCGGGATAAACGATAACATCGTCGCCGAGCTTGAGCAGCTTGTTGTGCAGGCTGTCGTAAAGCATCCCCGCCAGCACCGTGGGAGTATGCGTCGTCGACAAGTCGGGACGCCCCACATCTCCAAGGAAGAGTGTGTCCCCCGTCAAGACTGCCCAAGGATCAGGAGATTTTTCTTCATCCGTGACCACCAGGCAGATGCTCTCCGGACTGTGCCCAGGCGTGTCCAGAACTTTGATTCGCATGTTTCCCACACGCAACTCAAAACCGTCTTGAACCTCGGCGTGGGGAACCGTCGCACGTCCATTGGGACCGATGTAAATCTTGGCTCCGGTGCGGGCAGCCAGCTCCTGGTGTCCGGAAACGAAATCAGCATGCAGGTGAGTCTCAAAGATATGGCGGATTTTCAGCCCGTGCTGCTCAGCGGCTTTTATGTAAATGTCCACATCCCGCTGAGGATCGACCACGACCGCATCTCCCTCCGACGCCAGCAAGTAAGAGGCGTGCGCCAAACAGCCCAGGTAAAACTGCTCGAAGTACATGCCTCTTCCTTCCTTCTGCCGGGCAAATCTCGCGGCCGGTTCATAGCGAAGCGCCCTAGAATTCTCTTCCTTCTCAGCCCCGAGTACAAGCGTTGCCATCTCCGAAGCTTGGACTCGAAGTTCTGGAACCGCGATGGTCTCCCACAAGCTCCCTTTGCGAACTGGGCCGATGGCATAAAGAACTTGAGAAACCTCGCCGTGGGCGTCGATCAAGGCGCCATCCCGGGAAACATCTAGACCCAGAAACAACGGGTCCGGCCGGGCCAGTTTCTGCCGCATGAGATCGGTCATCAAAAGATCGTCCATCTTGCGACAGTCACTTTCGGGACCGGTGCAGTTGATTACACGGTGCACGCGCAGCCGCTCAACGTGCCCGGACTCGCGGTCGCGGTAAGTCACTTCGACTCCGTCCATGTCTTCGGCGTACGCCGAGATCCTGCCGGCATGGGTTTTGATCTGGCCGTTCTGAATTTGCGCATTGAGCCGAGCCCCGATCGCTGGCGCGATCCGGTGACGATGCACATCCCAATAGGGCCGGACGTGGCGCAAGAACCGGCGTCGCTCCTTAAACGAAAGGGAGCGCCAGATCTCTTGCGTGAAAGGACGGAGCGAGTCGATCACGGCTCGCCAGCCACTGCCTCCTCCTTCCGCAGCTTCCACTTGCGTGCGAATCAAGCGCAAGAGCCCGCGAACCGTTCTGGAAGATTGCTCGTCCCAGAACGGCGGCCAGATAGCAGTCGCTTTGTGAGTCTGCGGCAATAGGCCGCGGCGTGAGAGGACGTGAATAATCCCGCGGAATCCTCGTTCACGCAGCGTGATCGCGACATCCACACTCGTAAGCCCGGAACCGACCAACAGAACGCTCTTCTCCTCAGCGACATCGCCCAGCGCGCTAGATTTCCAGGGATTCGAAACATAACGCTGACTGTGTGGCGTTCGTCCCGGGAGCCGGAGATCGCCCGGCGGAAAGTTCCCGAGTGCGATCACTACTTTGTCTGCGAAAAGTTTCCGCCCGCTGCGAAGATGGATCTCTGCGGTCTCGCCAACACGAGCTATGGAGACGGCTTCGTCTTGCACATGTTCGATCTGGCCAGGGTGACGTTCGATCGCTTGCTGCAACAGCGATCCAACATACCGACCGTAGACCGGACGCGGGAGATAATCATCCGGGGAGGCGCTGGAATCATGGTTGAGGCGCGCCCACTCCAGAAAGTGCCCCGGATCATCTGGGTAGCCGCTCATGTTCCTTGCCCGGACATTCAGCAAATGTTCGTCGCATTCGGTGCTGTAGGCTACGCCGCGGCCAAGGCGCTCACCCCTCTCAATGAGAACCACGGAAACGCTGCCGCCTGACTTGCGCAATAGCTGAGCCGCGAGCGTCGCGCCTGTGAAACCCCCTCCGATGATTGCAACAGTTAACTGGGACATTCTCTGGTCTCCGTTAATTCCGTTCATGAGTGTCGTCTCGCCTGTCCCCACTCGGTGCTAGGAGCCTTGGGGTAATGTCTAGTATTACCATCGACTATATAGTATACTGCCGAAAGTTTGGCTGGAAATGCCACTTTCGTGGTAGTCAGCAAAGGCTGCGGAGGAATCCGGTGATCCTTTTCCTTGAGAGGACTTGGTTCTTGTGGTGGATCGTCGCGATCATATTGATACTGCGATGGTTCCATTTGTTCTCGTGCAACGCCGGGGCAACGCGTGATACACCCGCTGCGAACCAGGGGCATAACGCGCTTGCTTCAGACCTGTTTCCCTCCGGAAGCGTCACCCTTCTGTTGATTCAAGACGGAGTGCAGGTGCTGAAGGCTCGGCGCTGAGAACCACATCGCGCCAGGCTTACGGGCACCTCCTCCCCGCTTCCGCGATGTGGTTTCCGGTAGCGACAAAGTGTCATTGTTGTGAGTACAATCAACGAAATTCGACGGTTCCCATGCCCGGATCCGGCCAAAACCCGCCACACAAGCCCGGGTTCACTTGAGTGCGTCCAGCCTAAGTGCCCGTGGGTCGTGGCAACAATTTCTTTGATTTCCAAACCTGCAAAGGATATCCCTATGCTGCGAAGAGCTTTTGTTCTGGTGTTGTTGGCTGCTCTTTCGGTGGGGGCCTGGGCGCTGGATGTTCCCAAAACCACATCGCCGGAACAGGCCTCCTTTCACATCAGCAATGTTTTAACGATCAAGGTGCCCAAAGGCGCAAGAACAATGCGCGTTTGGTTCGCTGTCCCGCAAGAGGACGCCTATTCGATTGTGCGTAACTTTAACGTGAATGTGGCCGGCGACTATGGGGTTCAGTATGCCGGGGATTCCTGGGGCAACAGGGTAGGATACGTAGATATCGAAAACCCCACTCGGGACCAGATCTTGTTGAAAGAGGAATTTGACTTAACCCGTACTGAAGTTCGCAATACGATCAACGCCGCTGAGACGCGGCCACTGACGGATCAGGAACGTGCGGCCCTGGCCGCTTACCTGCAACCGGCGACCCACGTGATTGTTAACGACGAGATCAGGAAGCTCGCTGCCTCGATCACCGGCGGAGAGCCGAATCCAGTTCTGGCCGCGCGCAAACTTTATGACTGGACATACAAGAACGTGAATTACTGGGTGAAGGATCCCGAGCATCTCAAGGCTTCTCCCGTGGGTAGTTCCGAATACTGTCTCCGCACCAGGACCGGCAACTGCACGGACTTCCATTCACTGTTTGCATCGCTGGCCATATCCTCCGGCATCCCTGTCCGCATGGTCTACGGTTCGTTGCTAAAGCCCACGTTGAACGGAATGGAAGTGGACGCAAGCTACCACTGCTGGATTCAGTTCTTTGCTCCGCGGCTGGGCTGGCTGCCGCTCGACGCCTCCCTGGCCAACATCTATTCGGAAAACATTCCGCTTAACGATAAGAACAAGAAACTGGTGGAGCTTACGACTTCAACTGGATACCACGGTGCCGACACAGACAAAATCGAGTACTACTTCGGCAATCTGGATGACCGTCGCGTGGTCTGGTCGATGGGCCGTGACTTGATCATGCAGCCTCCGCAAGATGATGGTCCAGTGAACTCCTTGCCCAAGATATATGTTGAGGTAGACGGCAAACAGTTTGCGGACTGGACGCGACAACTTACCTACAGAGAACTGGCGCATTGACGATGCAGAGGAGTGTAAACGTGTCCAGACGCTCCTCGGGCATAGGAGGACACAATGTCTAGTAATTCGATAGTCTATATAGTGAGACTATGCCAGTTTTTACACTCAAAAACTGTCAATGCCGATTTTGCGCCATCGGCGACAACGGAGTTAGACAGCGGCAGTCGTACGTGGGGCCCGGAGTTTGCTTGAACAGCTAAACATAATTGAACAAATGCTTCTGCTTGGAATGGGACGAGTTTTTCAACAGTATCTGTGAAAAAACTGATAGCGAGGGCCTTGAAACCGACTACTATTGTGCGCTTGAGCTGTTTGCACCCATATTGATTCATGAATGCCGGAACCGTTCAATTGTGTACACCTTGCCCCGGATTCTTCCCGCACAGAAACATTGGTCGTGGAGCGCGATGTCAGCACTCGGCTTGGGGGACTGGCTGACTGGCTGAGCACCATCCTCCTGTGTCAGAAACACTGGAAAAAGTTTGCGGGAAATGTTCGCAATACCGCGACGATATTGGCAGTGCTCGTCGCGACTAAGTTTTTAAAGCCGATCGGAGTTACACAAAAAGACTGTCTGCAGCAAGATCGTTTGAAAATGTGCAATATTGAGCAGTCTGCGGACACTACTTTCGTACATGCTGAGGACCAGAAGTCACGACCTCAGAACCAAACGTAGACTGGCATTATGCGAAAGAACCTAATCGCTGCGATTCCACAAACTGCTCCGGCTCCAGATAAGGGCTGGCTCGACCTCGACGCTGCGGCCTTGGTCGAGGTCACATCGGAAGATAAGGAATATCCAGTCGAGTCCGCATTGGTATCGGGGGGAACACGGGGCTGGCGCGCCGCCGATTCTGGTGCACAAACCATCCGCCTAATTTTCGATCAGCCGCAAAGCCTCAGACGCATCTCGCTCGTCTTCGAAGAAGCAAAAACTGAGCGCACGCAAGAGTTCGTGTTGCGATGGTCTGCGGATGAAGGTCGCTCGTTTCGAGAAATTGTGCGCCAGCAATGGAATTTCAGTCCTCCTAACGCAATCCGCGAGGTTGAAGAATTTCAAGTTGCACTCTCGGCTGTCACCGTTCTTGAATTGGTCATTGTGCCTGACATCAGTCGAGGAGCGGTTCGGGCCTCGCTCACGAGTCTGCGCCTGTCTTGATGGGCCGCTGCCTGCTGCAAAGTTAATCGGCAGGACTGAGCGGTTTGGATCAGCGGAGCCATGCTTTCCAAGCCGATGTTCTACTTATTGAGCAGATGACCAGGCGAAGGAAAGACTCTGGGGTAATGGAAAATGGGCCGTATCCATAAAGTGGCACCCCGGCTGCGCAAAGCTCCGCAACCGCCTTTGTCACATGCTGGAGCTCCTGCTGACGCGCACCGGGCCAAGAGGCCCCGCTTGTCCAACCCCTGCTCCTGACTCGGAACTGAACCCCGGTGATCGCGTCGAGGGCTTGGCTGATTTTGGAAAGCCGACTGGAGAATTCGGAACAGTTGAGCAAACCAACGAAGACGATGCGCTTGTAAAGTGACGGTCGTATGAGACTGCACCCGCCTTGGCTCAAGAAGGTCAGCGACAAAGCTCATCCCTTTGCCGAGCCGGCAAGTGATACCCGCGGGAGATCGCGATCATCAAGGCCGAGATGGGAAAGCTAGAAAAGGCCCGCCGGAATGCGTCGATAGCGGCGCCCGGAAACTACTCGAGGTGTGGATTGGAAACAAAAAAAGAAGTTGAAGTCCGGCAATTCGTAAAAGGCACATTCAGGCCGTTTCGCGAGAGTCGGAAGAATACGTCCCTGTTATGTGCCGAACGTAACAATCTTCGTGAGCTGCCTTGCCGTTTTCATTAGCAAACAAATCATTCTGTAAGTCTACGGCGCGGCCGCAAAGTATGCAGGGTATTTCCGGGAAGGGGCGGCTACCCATAAGAGCCCTCCTTAGGGGTCACTAACAGGCTAAACCCAAGACCCGAGTTCAAACTGAGCAATAAAGATCACCGCGATAATTCTCGGCAGCGTGGATGATCAGCAGTTGCCGATTTAGCTTGACGGCGACCTCGCCAGGGGTCAATGAGTGAAATAGGGATTCCGCGACAGTTACGCGCCAGCGTTCAGTTGTCCGAGGGCAATAGGAGTCGCCGTTTTGGCTCGCTTTCCGCCAAAGGTACACGACAGCAGACTGTGCAGCATCGTATCCGGTTTGGAAACAATAAGTTGGGCGTCGAGACAGAGGGCCACTGAACTGCACCATCTAAACCGAGTGAGCATCGTTCTCCTCTTTCAGGTTTCCTGAACTAAGTCAGCCCATCTGAAGTTCTCTCTCTTAGCTACCCTCAACCCTAGGAGGTTGCCTATATGTTTTCACGCAATGTCTCGTTCCATCTGAAGTCGAATATGCTCTCCGATTACACCCGTGCTTTTGAAAAAGACGTCCTGCCTTTGCTGCGTAAGCAGAATGGCTTTAAGGACGAAATCACGTTCGCCGGTCCAGGCGGAGTTGATGTGACCGCCATCAGTCTGTGGGATAACAAGAACGATGCCGACAATTACAACGCCCATACCTACCAGCAGGTGTTGAAGACGCTGGCGAAATTCATCGAGGGAACGCCCCAGGTTCACACCTTTGACGTTGTCACCTCAACCCTCCAGCAGCACCAACTCGTGACCGCATAACAGACACTCTCAGTTGGTTGGGCACGAGAAGGCGCAATTACCTCGGCCTTCTCGCGCCACTAACCAGCATGCACTTGATCACCGAAGCCATCGGAGTTGCTGAAGGCCGGTAGCAGTCTACCGGGCTAAAAGGACGTGCAGGGCTGATCGAAAGATGCATCGCACGCCCGCCGGAGGAAGTTGCGAAACCATTGGCGCAAGTTGACTAGTTGACCAGCCTCTCATGACTCGCTCTCCCGCTCTTGCACCTCGAATTTTGCGCTGGCTTTAGAGTCACAATCCGGGAAGCGATGCAGCCTAGTTTCTCGTATTACGACCGACGGGTGTGAAATAGCGCACCGTCACATCTTCTCCCATGTGAACGATTTGATGCTGTCCTGCGAAACCCCGATGTGGTGCGGGTTTGGCCGTGAAGTAGCGCACCGTCACATCTTCTCCGATGTGAACAACCTCCTGCTCCGCGAGTCCCACCTGCCGGTGGGGTCTGCGAGTCCTGGCCTCTTCCGCTGGAATTCCCGCGGTTTGAACCGTAGGCTTGTATTCCGCCAGCATTATATTTGCGAGTGGAAGGGGTACCTGCTCCGCGACCGCTGACGTTCCCCTCAGCTCAAAAGATCCCGCGGACGAAGCCGTGTGGCGGTCGCTGTAGGCAATCCAGCAACTTAATACGAGGACGGCAGCAAATGCTGCTACGTTCACGTCCCACGGCGGCTTGGGCCAGGGAAAGAGCTTGGCTCGCTGCATGAGCGCTGTTGCAAGCGGGTCGGGTGGCGTGGGTTTCAGCGACTCCCAGTCCGCTGGCATCTTGGCTTCGCATGGCTGGATGATCGAATGCTTGTTGGCTGGGCTCGATTGAGATGCCCGGTCGGTGAGAAGCTCCGCCGCCGCGCAGAGCTTGAGGACATAGCATTCCTCATGAACCGCCTGCCCGTCCTCGTCAGCATTACTGGTCTCAAGCGGAACAGGGCTATTGCAAATACAGCAACCTGGAAGCTCCCGCGTGCCTCTGTGAATTGAGGGTACAGTCTTTTGACGGCAATCACCGAGCTGACGGGATGTAGTTAGCGCAGAGAGTGGAACTATCGCCCGCATCGTAGTCCCATGACCATCCGACTCTATTTCCAGTTTGCCGTTCAGTTCATTCATGCGCTCGCGCATTCCGGCCAAGCCAACACCCGTTTCTGCACTTGTTTCACGAAGTCGATCCAGACGCTCCGCTGGTATGCCGCATCCATCATCTTGTATTTCCAGAGTTATTTTCTCAAGCTGCTGCTGGAAGCAGACCCTAACTTCCGAAGCTCCAGAATGGCGATGTACGTTCGTCAAGCTTTCCTGCAGGACGCGGAAGAGGGCAATCTCTATCCTGAGTGGGAGTCGCTGTTCAAGGGTTGCAATATCCACCTTTGCGTTGACTCTGGTGCGCTTGGCGAAACCTTCGACGTACCACTCAGCTGCACAGGCAAAGCCGGCTTCATCCAGCAAGGGTGGGTGGAGCAGGTAAGACGTGGTACGAATCTCCTCGATGGCCTGATCCGCCAGGTGGGTCACGTCTGACAAAAGCGCCGCTACGGCCGGATCTTTCTTGCAGCGTTCCTCAAGAAACGAAACACTGATTTTCAACGCTGCCAAGGTTTGGCCGGTGCTGTCGTGCAACTCACGAGACAACTTGCGTCTTTCCTCATCCTGCACCTTCAGAAGCCGCTGAGATAGGTTCTGCAGCTCAGCGGTGCGTAGCAGAATCATCGATTGCATTTGCGAATGCTCACATGCCATTTGCTTGGAGTTCCTCGAAAGGCTCCACATAAGTCCTCCTTGGAAGCGGCTGGGGAGACAAGCAGGGTCTCGTGGCCAAGTGCGAGGATTGTCCCATGGGGGGAATCTGGATTCTGGTCACAATTGCACACGCTGTTGAAAATGGCATTCTCGCGGCGACGCAAACACGAGGCGAAAACGGGGAACGGGATTCGTATGAAGCGAACGCCACCAATTGCAGGCCGAGGAAACTGACTTACGCCTTCTCTTCCAACGCCGCTGTTTCAGATGGCGATCCTGAAGCTTAAACCTCGACTCTTGCTAAACTCGGCCCGTCGCAACTGCTCACCAACTCGGCCAGCAACTGCTGAACTCCGCACGGATACGTCGCTTGGACGCTGAAAAGTCTGTCTTTGCGGTCATTCGGACACTTCAACACAGACCCCGCCTGTCGAACAGGTGTGTTGGTCATATGCTTACTCAGTCAAACCACGTTTGTGATCGCCAGCTCAGTGATTAGGCTGTTTTCTTCGCGGCCTTCACCTTCGCCCATCGAGTCCTTTGGGCAGCGGCGATCCTCTTGCGGGCAGCCACCGAGAGAGTACGTTTACCCCTTATAGGGACACCCTTTGTCGCTTCCCGAACCTTTTCCCAGCGTGCTTTTTGTGCAGCCGCCATCCGCGCCCGAGCAGATGCGGACACCTTTCTGGCGCCAGTTCTTCTTCCGAGTGCGTTACCGAAAGCCGCGAGCGCAGCCCCAATCCCGCGAAGTTCCTTTGTCAAGCGTTCTTGTTCCTTCTTCAACAACTGGACGACTCCAGTCACATTGTTCATTGAGTTCCCCCCTCGCGAGGGATTGTATCAAGCGACATTCCTACCAGTTACGAGTTGCCGACCATATCTGACAGTAACGTAAAGCCAAGGGCGTTTCTCAGTATTAATTCGACGGACAAACCGATAAGCCCGGGCCGCCCGTTATCCAGCCAGAATCGTCGGCAAGGTTTATTAAACTGCCAGTGCGCCAATCACCAGGGTCAGTGGCCGACGTGGAGGGACAGCCGCTATTGCAACTTCGCGTACTCTGCCTTGGCCTGCTTCAGGACAGGAATGTCGGGATCGGCGTCTTTCCAGAGGAGCAGGAAGTTCTCATAGGCGGCTTTTGCTTTGGCGGCGTCGCTCTGCATGGCATATGCTCGACCCAGTTGGAGATGAGCGAGTACGCCGGTGGGATCCCCGACCATTATCCCGGGGTGATCCAGAATTTTCTGAAATTCCCTGGCGGCCTCAGGGCCTTGGCGTGCGGCCAAATACGCCTGACCACGTGCATAGATGGGATAGAGAGCCCCGAAGAAACCCGTTTGAGTGCTGCGCGGCTGGCCCAGTTCATAGGGAACGGCCACTTGGAGAAGTTCGATTGCCTTTGCGGAATCGCCATGGTTCAGAGCAAGAAACGCACGCACGACCGGCAAGTAATTGAACTTAACTGACGTATCTTCGGGGAAGCTGCTTTCCAGATCGTTGGCCAGGGTTTGAGCTTGCGAAGAATCCCCCGCCATAGCCAGGGCGAGGGCCGCGCCATACTGCACCTCCCTGTTCTTGGCAAGCGCAAGGGCCGCCATTGCCATCGGCTTTGCGGCTGGCGCGTTCCCGTAAAAGGCTTCCCACAAGGCTGCTCGGGTTTCAAATCCAGCCGCCTTCTCTCGATGAGCCGCCTGCTGCGCCAAATCGCTTGCCCGCCGTAACATTTTCGTGGCCTCTTGCAGGTGACCGGTATATGCGAGGGCAAAGGCTTGGTGGTCGGAAATCAATTCTTCCGCTCCGGATTTTCCGTGAGCCGCGGCCACTTCCCGTTGCATGCCGCCGCTGTCGCCTTTCAAAAAAGCGACATCGTATCGCAGAAGGGCTAACAGAGGGATTTCAATTTTTCGCTCGGAGGCTCTGCGAACCGCGTCTTCGGCTGCTCCCAGACGGTCTAGGCTAAGAGAGTTGGAACCAAGAAGGGCATAGCCAACGCCAAAGTCCGGAGCCAGTTCAATCGCCTTTTGGGCCTCTTCGGCTGCCTTTTCATGTTCGCCGAGCACAGGATAAATGAAGCCCGCTAAGAAGGAGTGGGGCGTCCACTCACGGGGATAAGCTTGTGCCCACGCCTCGCAGGTCTGCTGTGCTTTTTTCTGGTTTCCTGTCGCCCGTCCATCGTAATAAGCGGCGATAAAGAACTTCTCGTTGTCGCTGACGCGGTCCTGCAATTCGTAGGCTTTTCTAGTGTTCTCCGTGCCCAGCTCCGTTTCGCCCATGGAACCATACATGAGCCCGAGCGAGGCATATGCGATGGCAAACTTAGGGTCGATTTCGACAGCATGTTTGAAGAAAGGAACTGCCGCGTCTCCACCCTGGGAGGCTGTAACTTTCCAGCCCATGCTATAAGCCTTTAGGGCTTCCAGTGACGGGGTCGTAGCCTCGGCGAGCGGGGTGTCGTGCTTTTCGACGGTCACAAGGGATTCTCCGACTCGCATTCTGAACTTACTCGCAATTTCAGTCAGAGCGTTCAGTACGTCTTCTTTCCTTGCCACTTCCACCTGCTCTTCATCGAGGATGTCTGCTGTGCGACAGTTCTTTGCGCGCAACCCCAATACGTAATGGCTTCCGAGATTTGCAATGGAGCCGTCCAGGACAGCGGCACTCGCAGTGCGCTCGCACACTTCATGGGCGAGCTCTGGAGTAAGCCGCGCATCGGATGACTGGCCCATCAGGGACAGGGTGTGCCGGATACGCTCCTCTGAGATGAGGCTCAGGAAAGGCGACTGTTCCAACTGCACGGCCATACCTTGCCGCAGCGTCCCGTCAAACACGGGATCGCCCGTCGTGTTCAGGAAATCGGCGAGGACGATTGTGTCTTTGTCGGTCAACCTCGGCGTGCGATGGAGATAGAAGTAACCACCACTCGTAAGAACCAGAACAACCACTGCAGCAAGAACAATGCCTGTCCTATGTTTGTTGATACGACCTGAGGTTTCGGTCCCGGTGGTCGCCGGCGGTTGCGCCGAATCGGTGTCGCGTCTCAGCCTTTGCAGATCAGCTTGTATTTCAGAGGCGTGCTGGTAGCGAAGGTCGAGGTCTTTCTCCAAACACTTGCCGATGATTCGTTCCAGTTCGGGCGGCAGGTCCGCATTCACTCGCACAGGAGGAACAGGTGACCGGTTAAGGATGGAGTCAAAGATCACGCCTGTGGTTTCCCCGCGGAATGGCAGCGTTCCGGTTGCCGTCTCGTAGAGCACCACGCCGAAGGAGAACAGATCGGAACGGGAATCCAATTTCTTTCCGCGAACTTGCTCCGGCGACATGTAGGCGACCGTTCCCACAGCCGTGCCTGGGTTGGTAAGAGACTCCTCTATCGTCGAGGCGTTCAGGTCCATACCTTCGTCGTTGAGGGAAACCTTGGCCAAGCCGAAGTCGAGGACCTTCGCGTGTCCGCGCTTGGTGACAAAGATGTTCGCAGTCTTGATGTCGCGGTGGACGATGCCAGCGGCGTGAGCTGCATCCAGTGCGTCGGCGATCTCGATGCTCAGCGATAAGATCAATTCGGTTTCTATGGGACGCCCTGCGATGCGATGCTTCAAGGTCACACCGTCCAGGAACTCCATGGCGATGAAAGACTGCCCATCGTGTTTGCCGATTTCGTATATGGTGCAGATATTGGCATGATTGAGAGCAGACGCCGCTCGCGCCTCCCGGCGAAAGCGTTCCAAAGCTTGCGGATCGCGGGACAGGTCCTCGGGCAGAAATTTCAATGCAACAAAGCGGCCAAGCTCGGTGTCTTCGGCCTTGTAAACCACGCCCATCCCGCCACTGCCCAGCTTTCCCACGATTCGGTAATGGGATACGGTGCGGCCAATCAGGAAATCGTCGTCCTGCTGTTCTTTGCGCTGCTGCTGCGCGAGGGCAAGAGCGGCTGCTTGTATCGCGGGACTCTCTAGAAAACTCCCAGCCTGCTGCTGTGCCCGCAGCAGTGAGCGGACTTCGCTTTCCAGGGCTTGGTCACTCGCGCATGCGTGCCGCAGGAATGCATCGCGCTCCCCGGGCGGACGCCCCAGCACCGACTGCAGCACGGCATCGACTTGTTGCCAGCGATCAGAGTCCATTGGTTGCCCCGCCGGTTAGTTCACGATAGAGCCAGGCTTTGGCGGTGCTCCAGTCACGCATCACTGTGACGGGCGAGACCTTGAGCACTTCCGCCGTCTCTTCCACGCTGAGTCCGCCGAAGAAACGCATTTCGACGACCTGCACTTTGCGGTGATCGATACGGGCCAGCGCATCCATAGCTTCATCGAGTGCGACCAGATCCGCAGCTCGATCGCCGCCCACTATGGCCGTCTCTTCCAGAGAAACGTGCTGCACCCCGCCTCCGCGTTTCAGATTGTGACGCCGCGCATGATCAACCAGAATGCGCCTCATCAACTGGGACGAAACCGCGAAAAAATGGGCGCGATTCTGCCACTGCATGCTCTTGTAATCGATCAGTCGCATGTAGGCCTCGTTCACCAAGGCCGTCGTTTGAAGGCTGTGGCCGGGACGCTCGCCTCGCATGTAGCGCCTCGCGAGGCGCCGCAGTTCGTCATAGACGATGGGGGTCAGCCGGTCGAGCGCGGCTCGATCTCCGTCGCTCCAGGCTCGGAGCAACCCGCTCACTTCCCCATTATCGGGAGCCTGCGCCGCTTTGTTCACCGGCTGCTCTGAGTTCCCCATAGCCGCCCGCACGGGAAATCATACCTTGCCAATCCAGCCCTTGAAAGATAAAGAGGTTCCCGGATGATAGTTCCGCGCCACAGATTGCGCCTACTTCGACAAGAGCGAAATGAGCTCAAAGATCAACCGCATACAACGCGGACAAAACTTAGGAGGTCACATGAAATTTCAATCTCTGCTGTCGCCGTCGGCATGGTTACTCGCGGTGCTGGCGGTTCCGCTGACCATCGCCGCGCAGGACACCCAGCCACGTACCCTTCTAGCCGTTCAGTACACCGTGACCGATCTCGGCACTTTGTCGGGCGGCAATTTCAGCCAGCCGTTCTTTATTAACAGGTATGGTCTGGTGAGTGGCTCGTCGAGCCTCCCGGACGGCACTCAGCAGGCAGCCCTTTGGCTGGAAGAACTGAAGGTCGACATCGGCTTGCCCGGACTCGGGGGACCGAACAGCATCGCGTTTGGCGACAACGAAAGATTCCAGTCCGCCGGTGAAGCTGAAACCTCTGCTTCGGATCCCAACGGGGAAGATTTTTGCGGATTCGGTACCCACCTTACCTGTTTACCTTTCCTGTGGCGGGACGGGGAAATGGTTCAGCTCCCGACACTCGGTGGCAACAACGGTGTGGCTATGGCGATCAGCAATCGGGGAGAAGTGGCCGGATTTGTGGAGACCTCGACACCGGACCCAGGCTGCCCAACTCCACAAGTTCTCCACTTTAAGCCTGTCGTCTGGGAAAAAGGGGTGATTCACAAACTGCCTACGTTTGCGGGCGATCCAGATGGCGTCGCCCAGCAGATCAACGACTCCGGACAGGTCGTCGGAGGATCGGGCACTTGTGCAACTTTCAACACGAATCTCTTCTTCAACCTCGTGCCGGTTCATGCATTGCTCTGGGAAAAAGGCAAAGCAATTGACCTCGGCAGTCTTGGCGGCACAACGGGATTGGCGGGCGGAAACATCGCCCTTGACATTAATAACCTAGGTCAGGTGGTCGGTAACTCGGACCTGCTGGGCGACACAAATTTTCACGCCTTTCTCTGGACCCGGAGAACTGGGATGCAGGATTTGAACACACTCTCCGGGGACGTAGATAGCCTCAGCATCAGCATTAACGATGCCGGCGCGGTAGTGGGCGCGTCCCTGGACTCGAACTCCAACCCGCGGGCGTTTCTGTGGGAGAAAGGAGTGATGACCGACCTCAACACCCTGATTGCAGGCGATTCTCCCCTGTATCTGCTGACTGGTTGCTCCATCAATTCTCGCGGGGAAATCACCGGCTTGGGTCTGACCAGCACCGGCGAAATCCACACTTATCTCGCGACACCGACACACGGTGCTGCAACCAGCGAGACCACTTCACAAGATGTGATGAGCCGGAGGGTTCTGAGCGACGATGCCCGCAAGCTGCTTCAGCAACAACTGCACTTCGGCCGATCCGGAGCGCGGTTTATGAGGCTGCAATAGTGATGTTGGCGCAGCGCCAGTGTCTGATAGCGGAAAAATGATGGGAAGGTGCCGCGGTTGAGAGAGCAGGATACGTCTTGCTCTCTCTTCTCTCTCAGCATGTACCTTAGTTAGAAATCGAAAACTCATTCCCGTGAACTGATGCCTAAGCGTTTCGGGAGGACCGTTGGCCAGAGCCGGAAGTTATTTCCAAGCCCCTCAAACCTCGTGCGCACTAGACCACTTGATGTTCGCTGCTTCATAAGTTTGAAACGGCGAAGGCGAAAACGCCCGGCAGGGCATTGAGTGACTCTAGTTCACGCCCAGCGAATTATGACGAACAGCGCAACACCAGCCACTAGTAGGAACTTCAACAGCGACGGCCACTTTTCTACAAACACATTTCGCATATAAGCTTTCCTTGTAACAAATGGCCCAAGGCAGGTTCTCCTTTGGCCGGTCCTTTCTACTAAGTGCGGGAGGGCTATCGGGGCGCATGCTGCCGTTCCATTACCATCGCCATTGCGCGCATGCGGGGACTTTCACGGCTGTGCTCGGCATGGACGTGCTTCAGCATTGCTTGAGCGGCCAACGTTCGTGAGTTTCCAATGCTTCTGTCAATTTCGTGGACGCGCTCGGTGTAAGGGCATGCACTACAGACCAGAGTCGTACCGGTATGGTCTTTTCTGATGCGATACATGATAGCCAGAGCATACCAAATGTCATTCATCGTCAATGTGAGCAGCGTCACTTTTTTGGTCAACGGCGACCCTCCATAGTTGCTGGACCAATGCCCGCAGCACTACAAGTCGGCGAAGCGTAGCCTTGGAGTATGTACATCACGATTAGAAACATTGCAGGCGATACTCTTGTGGCATGTGGCGACTGCCGGGGTATGCGGTCAGCATGAACAAGATTTGTAAGACTTCCCTTCAATCTGCAGCGGACTTATTGAAACACACGACTGCACACAAGGCATCTCGCGTCCTGGTGGCAGGAGAGCGCGTCTTTCCAAAACTGGCAGCCGTTCGTTCTCTCGCCAGCAAATGGGTAGGCGCATAGTGGAACACGTCATCCAAGTCGAATTGCGAACCGACACAACGCACACGCTGACATGGCTTGATGCTGCTTTGAAGCCGAGGCCGGGCATGGTTCTTGTTTGCAAAGACGATCCACGCCTGTGGACTGTCGTGCATGCATACGCCATTACGGCGCAGGAAACGAAGGACATCTACACAGACTGGAAGCTGGGCAGTGATGCCGCGAGCTTTAGCCGCAAAGAAAAGGAAGCGCACAAACGGACCAGTCGTAATGTCGATGTGATTTGTCTCACTGATTAACTTAAGGTGCTTTTGTAGTCTGGATGATGGAGGCGAAGTGTCGAAAAATATCACAACGATGAGTCCCCAAAAACGAGAACGATATGCCCAGTGGCTACGCGATACTGGCGTCGAACATCCCTCTGACGAACTCATCGACAGAACCCGAGAGCGAGCACTCTCTCAGATCGACACAGCTAAGGAACAGAAGCGACGGAATAGTCTGAAATTCGTCGCACTTATATCCTGTTGTCTGTTGGTCGTTGCATACCTGTGGATCAAGCTCTAATAATCTTTTCGCGAGTTCCAATCTCGCAATCCCCCAGATGGAAGCTCTTGAAGCGCGCACAAACCGCATGATCCGCATCTGCGTACGAGGCGGAAGAGTAAAGCTACGTCTCGCGCGAACGTTTAGTCGTGGAGCACCACGTTGAGCAGCGAAGGGTAGACTTCAAGCCCTCCGTTGTAGCGAACAAAACCCAACTTCCGGAATCTGTTCATAAAGAAATTGACTCGCCCGCGAGTTGTACCCACCATCGCTGCCAGAGTCTCCTGACTGATCTTGGGAATCGCCACTTCCGGTTTTCCGTCCTTGCCGAAATGAGCCAGCAATAACAATATGCGAGCTAGTCGTTTCTCGCTGGAATTGAAAAGCTGGTCAACGAAATCTTCCTCGTATCGGATATTCCGCGTCAGCAGATATGCCACGAACATATCTGAGAACGCGCGTTCCCGGTGAATCACATTCATCATGGACTTCTTATCGATCCGCATAAGCGTGCAGTCGGTCATTGCGGTCGCGGAGCACATGCGAAAAGGCTGTGCCGCGAGACAACCTTCTCCGAAGAAATCACCCTCATTCAGAATGCCTATCGTGGCTTCCTTTCCGTTTTTTGCAAGAACGGTGAGCTTTATCTTCCCTCCCCGTATGTAAAAAACCGAATCGGACGAGTCGCCCTGAGCGAAGATTGTCTGCTTTTTAGGAGCGGCGACGATTATCCTGCCACCGTCGATGGTCGAAAGGAACGTCTTGAGGTTGAACTTGCTGCGTTTCTTGACCGCTGCCACGGGTGTCATGACTCGGCCCCCTTTCAATGTTAGAGGAACCCAAGAACCCAGTGTATGAACCAATTATTCTATTCGAGGTTCGGCGCGTCAACAGCAGCTTTTGTTCCGGGTTCCGGAAACAGTTCCAGCGGGCACGGTGGGGAAAGTTGAGCCAAGATTCTCGTGTTGGGGCAAAGACCATCTAGCGGAGTCGTGTGATGCCGAAGTGCGAGGAAAAATAAGGAGGTAGGCGCAAGCCCGGGTGTCCTTATCCAAAAGGTTTGCCCAGGCTGACCACATCGAACCTAAATTTGTCCGGCATTAGATTCGTCGACTTGCGGCAGTTGCGAACGGGCCCCATTGGGCTCCCGGAAAGACGACTCTTGGGAGGGGCGAAATTGCAAGCTGCAAGAAGATCGTAAATCGGCTGGGCGGAGGAATCTGGGTCGAGTCGCAGCCGGGAGAGGGCTCAACTTTCCCGCCAGTACCTTCTATCGAGATTCTTGCCCCGAGTGAGCAGTATCCTTATTCCACGCCTTGGACTTTCTATGCCGCTGCTGGCTGCCCCGCGACCTGCATGTAGCCCTCCATCGCCTGGGTCAACTGCGAATCGACTTCATCCGCGATAGTCATGACATCAGGCAACAGCAAGCTGAAGTCCAGTGCACCCAGATTCTTCTGCAACGTCCCAAAGAGCGTTACTTGGAGTATTCGTGAGTCCTGCACCAGCATCGCAGAAGTGTAGCCTTGTAACCTTCGCAATTTGCCATGGGCAGTTGCAGCAGCGGAAACGATGAAACCGCCTTCCTGTATCGTGATGTGGGGAGATCTCAGGCGCACAATCAAGTCGTCAATCAACTTGGGAAGATATCCCGTGCGCTCTTGATCGCTAAGAACAATGCGGATAAGGACCGCGTTTTGTTTGACCCTCGCCAGCCAGTCTTCAACGATAAGGCTAGTGCAACGCTGTAATATTCCCGCGACTCTTTCCTTTGGCGTCGGGACCGTGGGTTTACGAGTGGTCAGCTTATCGTGGACGAGATCTGCGAGTGTCGTAGTCTCGAATGGTTTCAGGATGATTTCATCCGCTTCCAGAAGGATGGCGTCCATCGCACTCTTCACATCGGGGTAGCCGCTGACCAGCAGCGTAAGTGCCTTTGGTTGGATGTGGCGCATCGCCGTAATCACCGAAAAGCCGTCGCTGGGATTGGGCATGTGGAGATCGGTGATCAGGACATCGAAAGTCTCTGTCGTGATCAGCTTCAGAGCTTCTGTCACGTTCGCGGCGGCGACCACGCCGAAACCCTTATGTTCAAGAGTCGCAGTCATCATTTCGCGAACGGCATCGTCGTCATCCACAAGCAGAACCTTGTTGGTAGGGCGTTCGGTCGGAGTCATACAGCACCACCTCTCTTCACGAACTAACTAAAGTGTGACAAAGGTTTATCGTGGAACATGTCCAAAAGTGAACAGTTGCAGAGATAGTTAACAGGCCTGAAAGCAAGTGGGTACCGGGGGCTGGTTGTCGTGGGCTAGTGGTTGGAAAGCCGACGTTCCACCCTCACGACCTCCCCACTTCACTGTTTTGAGAAGCACGCGCTCTGGCAGAACTCACTTCGTTCCCGAAAGCTGGGGATTCGCCGATTTGGGCGGGGCATTCGTGAAGCCCTCCATCGTTTGGGTTAACTGCCCGTCCACTTCGTCCGCGATAACCATGACATCAGGCAGGAGCAAGTTGAAGTCCAGCACATTGAGGTTCTTCTGCAAGGTTCCAAAAATGGTCACCTGAAGAAGTCGTGAGTCATGTATCAGCATAGAGGACGTGTAACCCTGCCTCCGCCGCAACTTGCCATGCGCGACGGCGGAGGAGGACAAGGTAGCATCACTGTCTTTGAGGGGCACCTCGTGTCTGCCCAGACGTGCCAGGACGTCGTCCACGAGCTTCGGAAGATGTCCCATGCGGTCCTCATCGCGAAGCTGAAGATGGTTGAGTTCGGGAGTGCGCTTAGTATGTTCCAACCAATCTGCAATCAGATCGGTCTTACAGCGTTTGAGTATCGCGGCCACGCTCTCCTTGCTGGTAGGCTGTGATTTCTCATGCGAACGCAGAACCGTTTGTGCGATTGGTGCTTCGATTGGAGCAGCCATATAACACTCCTAACGACTAACGCCACAATAGCCCCTGAAACACTCTGGAACTGGTCAAAAGTGAACAAGTCTGTTATCGGTCAGGGACCTCAGCCTTTTTTGCTGTTCCTCGAATTGCGATGTCAGACGTTCAGTCCGAACTGTTCCACAGTTCGGCGATTAATTGCGGCTTGGTAGTGTCTTGAATCAAGACACCACCTACTGCTTAGCTCTAAGTAACAATATGCCGACAATTGAAGCGTATGATGGTCTTGCACATAAGAGAGTTGAAATATGCAATGTCGGCCAGCACTGTTTTCTCTTCTTCGCACCCCATCGGCGTCCTAATGTCCCCCACGGGTCGCTGTGTGGTGTGCATTGATTGCCACCTAAGCGTCGAATTTCCTGCCGGGGCATTACGACATAATTGCGAGACAGTTCGAATCACACTCGTGCAGCTCGCCACGCCCGTTGAAAGATGATGCGCTTTCTGGGAAAACAAGCACAGCAGATGCCCGGACTTCAGAAGCACCAAACCGTTTTGACTTCGATTTCAATTCGAAGCCCATGTGGGTCTTCGATAACACGACCCTCGCCTGTTCCGCTGTCAATGACGCGGCAATACATGACTACGGCTACTCGCGAAAGGAGTTCCTGTCGATGACCATCATGGACATTCGGTCTAGCGAGAACACAGGTCCGTTAATTGGGGAAATGTCGCACAAGGAAATACACGACTCAGCAAAGGTACCCTGGAAACATAAGAAGAAGGACGGAACCGTGATCGATGTGGAGATTACGTGTTCCGAAGTGCTCTTCGACGGATGCATCGCCGACATCGTGACCGCTGTGGATGTGACTGGACACGTCCTTGCTCCAAAGAGCGCATGATGGACGCAGCATGTTCGATGTGGCGTGAAATGTCGCCCTGTCCGAGTGCCGCCCACACGCCTTTCGTTGTTATGAACCATTCCACAATCCCATCTGTCTTACATTGCATATCTCGTGAAAGGGAAATGAGACCTTTGTTGCGTTTCCTATAGTTTAAGGAACAACTAATCCACAAAGTTAATCCCGAGTATCGACCCCTGGTTGCGTTATGATCAATCGCCTAAGAGGGAATATGGGGTTCCCCAACTTCCTTTTGTTCAACCAAGACGTCACACCACTGATGTTTGTCGCTAAGTTCCGGGCGGCAGATGCGCCGGTAAGTCAGCTCAAAAGTGCGGGCGTTCCACTTCCGCGGGGTGACTGGATGCTGCGGATTGTGTAGCACGTTTCAGGTGGCATACTGCGCTGCCTTACGCTAACTTGTGCGACTTGTTCTTAATTGGCGTGCCACTGCTGCGCGTCATGCGATGACATGGGCCGGGGGCGTTTATGTGCAGCAGCGGCGTGCTCGTTCATCACCCTGGCAGCTTGAGTGCGGCAGCTGCCGTGTTGGATGCTGAACTCCCGCGTAGTCACTGAGTGCTCGCAAAATACACACTTAAACGCACTAAAACCATGCATCATTTTGATCGTGTAATATCTCATAACTTCAAGTGTAGTCTTTCACAACGGTATGGCCCGAAACTAAAGTTTCCTCTTACCGGTGAGTCACGACTCTGTGCGACGCGTCTGTTGTATTTGAGTCATACAACATCGCCTCCGTGAATCGACTAATAGTATTACGCCACAAGACTTTTAAAAGTGACATCGGCGATCTGCCTGAGCCAGTGCGAGGTCAATCGGGGGATGTAGTTGGATCGGATGAAATCCTCATGTCCCTGAAAGAATCCCATAAACGACACGTGATGCGTGTTCTAGAACACGTTGGTGGAAATTAGTCGCAGGCAGCTGACATGTGGACATATCGCGCGCAACAAGTTGCCAGTGTTTGGCAGATGCAAAGGTTGGGAACGGAAGTTAGCATCCTTAATTTGGGAACATGTTGCAGTGCGAGTTTCGGAAATAGGAAGTTTGTTTGGGTGTCGGGCGAAGGGTTACATGGAGCCAGTTTTACCGGATCGACGCGGATCAGGCGTCTGCGCCGGTAGCGATTCCTACTCTTTTCATTGATCCCCATTGCAGGTCTCCGCGGAGATACTGCCAGATGCCTTGAAGACGCCAAACCATCGTGAGTTGGCGATAGGGGAAGTGTTCGAAGAGGCAGTAGATTAGCAGGCGAGCAACCTCGCGCCAATCGCTGTAACGGCGAAAAGTCATTTCTTCGAGCAGCACCGAACCGATGGAAAGCAGCGTGGCGAAGGCGTAGCCGAACAACAGGAATTCGAGGAAGAAGGACTTGCTCAAAACTCCGGAGATCAAAGCGAGGAGGATGGTGGAATATCCGACGACCTCGATGATGGGGGCGAAGAATTCGAAGATCCACATATAAGGAAGAACAAGCCAGCCGACGCGTCCGTAGCGGGCGCGGAAGAGCATGTCGCGATTGGGCCAAAGTGTATCGATGAGACCCTTGTGCCAGCGTGCGCGCTGGCGGGCGAGCGACCGCCAGTCGGTGGGCACTTCCGTCCAGCAAGTGGGATCAGGAATAAAGTCGATGTGGTACGAGCGGTGATCTTCACGCAGGCGGCGATGCATGCGAATGACAAGATCGAGATCTTCCCCGACCGCATGAGTGCGAAAGCCTCCGACTTGCAGGACGAGGTCGCGCTGAAAAACTCCAAATGCACCGGAAATTATCGGGAGCATGTTGAAGCCTGCCCAGGCTTCGCGCCCGACCAGGAAGGCGCGCAAGTATTCGATGACCTGCATGACTTCGATCGGACTTTTGGGAAGGCGCACTTCCTCGATCTGATTGTTCACAACGCGGGAGCCGTTCAAGACGCGTACGATGCCGCCTACGGCCATGATACGTCCAGGGTCGGCGAACACTCCCGCCATGATGCGAATGAGAGATTCCTTTTCAAGAATTGAGTCAGCGTCGACTACGCAAATGTAAGGACTGGTGGCGGCGTTAATCCCTGCATTAATGGCATCGGCTTTACAGCCGGCGGCTTCTTTGTCGAGGACGAACAGGCGCGGATCGAGCGGGCTGCGGTAGATGGCGTGAAGCGGGGCCGTCGCAATGTCAGCAATATAGAGGATGCGGGCGGTCTGAAGCTGATAGGCCTGCCGCAGTTTTTCCATCGTGGCATCGTCCGATCCATCGTTGACGACGATAACTTCGAGGCAGGGATATTCGAGTCCAAGCAGCGCTCCGACACTGCCGACGATTGATCGTTCTTCGTTGTGCGCAGGAACGATGAGCGTGATAGGTGGGGTGAAGGGAGAAGCTTTCACCAACTCCAGGCGCTGACTGCCGAGGCGATGACGATGGCGGACGTTCTTTACAATCGCAACGATCAACAGTCCGAGGTAAATTAAATTGGACAGCGCGTAATAGATGAACAGGGTATCGTTCGAGATGGCAAGTAAATGCACGGTCAGTGCGCCCCAGCGACGGCTGCCGCGGCTTTACCGGTGAGTTCCACACGTTTTCTTGCTTCTGCTACAACTTCCATCAGCGCGGTTTCAGCGGAGTGACTTCCGGAGCCAGCAAAGCCGCTGATGATTTTCTCGATGGCGCCTGAACGCTCGAGTTCGGAGACAAATGCCTGCAATGCATAATCGTCTTTGGTAGCTACCACATCTTCGAGAATCTGATCGAGTTGCGGCTCCATTCGTGCGAGCGCCCATGCGGCGCGCTGACGTACGTGGCGGTTGGTATCGCAGAGGGAGCGCAGCAGGATGCTGATTTTGCCGATGTTCTCGATCTGTCCCAGTGCCACTACTGCACGGAGACGAACAAACCATTCTGAATCGGCGGCTAAACTGTGCAGCGCCGGCAGAGTATAAGAAGCGTTGGTATGGCCGAGAGCGCGGGCTGCGGAAGCTCTTACTTCGGGCAATACATCTGAGGCTAGGACCAGTAACTGCTCACCAAGTTCCGGGGATGCCAACTCACCGAGCACGCGTGCCAGCAGCTCCCGAACCAGTCCATGCGTGTGCTCAACGTAATTGACCAGCACCTCGGGGGAGGAGCGGCAACAGTTGACTAAGGCGTTTTTCAAAGAACGTTCGGGCGCATCGAAGCGGCCAGCGACGATGCGGTCGAGAATTGGGATGGCGGCCTCCATGCGGGCGGTGCGGCCGAGGCCACGAACCGCGGCGATACGAGTTTCGCGCAAACGTGAATCCAATCCTGCGGCCAGAGCGGGGATTGCTTCCATGGCGCGAGTTCGCCCCAAAGCCAGCAGGGCGGTTCGCTGCTTCAATCCGCGCGATGTTCGGGCTTCGTAAATGCGCATATCAAGCAACCCGCTGACCCGAAGGCAATCCAGTAGCGGGGGTAACTTGTCAGCTGAAGACATCTCGATGCTATCGAGCAGAATGGATTCCACAATCTCGCAATCGAGCGCATTGAAACGCCAGTTTTCGGCGGCAATCTTGCCGGAGAGGATTTCGTCCCATTGGGAACGCAAGGCAACCGTGTGCTGATTTCTCTTATGAAAATACCGGGCGCGGTACCAGCGTCGCAGCACGATGAATCCGACGAGGAGAAGGATTCCCAGTACTGAGACCAGAATCGCCTCCAGTACCAACCCGGCGGACCCGAGCTTGCCGATTCCCTTAAAAACGGATCCCATAACTCAGTCCGAAGCTGGTATCGATTTGTCCCTGGGTGCGATTTTGGCGAGCCACGTAGCCCTTGATATCCTGGCGGGCGGCGAACTGGTAGCGTAGATCACCGCCGAAAGTGTGGGCAGAGAAGCGTCCGATCTGATCGATTTGAGCAAAGTTTTCGCTGCCCACGCCGAAGAAAACGTCGCCGGTGACCCGACGTTGCAGCGGGAAGCCAATCTTGGTCCAGCCGGACGGCGTCCAGTCGACGGGAGTACCCAAGAATCCGGTCCGAGCGCCAGTCACGTTCAGGGCCCAGGTCCATTGGTGGGGAAGGTAGAGAATCTGGCTTGTGTTCAGGGCAAGGACGTGCGCGCCCTGGTACCAGAACCAATGTTGCTGGTAGGAACTTTCCAGTCCTTTGACCCAGCGATTTTCCATTTGGAAGGCGTGGCCGTATTCGAAAAAAGCTTCGTTGGTGGGCACCACACTCTGACTGTTGGCAACGGCGCTGCCGACGGTGAACCAGTCCCGCGCGGTGAAGTGGAAGGCGGTGTTGACGAGAAACTTGACGGCATCCTGGCCAAACCTTTGATAGGTGCTGACGCCGAATAGGGTGGACCATCGCTGGTTCCACCGCGAACTGAGGCTGACGCCCTGGGTTTGGCCGGCGTCAGCGTAGTTGAAGACATCGACGTCTTCGCCAACGCGTAGTTCGTGCTTGGTGTTTTCACGCAGGCTGTCCAGACCTGTCCTCGCATCCGTATTTTCCGTGTCGAATAGAAGAGTCTGCTGGTATTCCGAGCGCGCTTCGGGCGTACGACCCAACAATGCCAGCACGCGAGCCCGGCGTGACAGAATCTCAGGGTCCGCGGGGGAGATCTTTCTCGCCTGGTCTAGTGCCTGTAGTGCTTCGGTATATTTCTTTTGCCAGAGGAGGACGTCGGATAGACCAGTCAAGATTTCAGTGTCATTGGGGAATTTTTCGAGGACGACCCTGTATTCAGCTTCTCCTTCAGACCAGCGGCCTTTCCAGGCCAGCAATCGTCCGCGCCAGCCGTGAGCTTCCAAGTCCTCCGGCGCGTCGGCCAAACGTTGATCAACGATGGCAAGAGCAGCATCGATGTGCAGACTCTCGACTGCCGTGCGAACTTGTGGCTGCCAGTCGTCGGTCGTCTGCGCGGCGAGAAGAGGCACGAAACCGGCTAGCAGCAAGGCTGCGAGGACGGTCCTTAGGGACCGTCTGGGCAGTTGATGAATGAATCCGTTTTCAGACACCGTCACGACAGAACTCCAGACAATTGTGGGTCCGCTCGATCCGAAGCCGGCATTGGGTTCACGGCTCCAGCTTCAAGCAGCAAGTAGATCTATGTAAGAGAGAAACGCGACCGTCAGGGCGAAGTCCTGAGCGCAGCAATGCACCGTCATTGCTATCCTTATTACTATGGTCTCAAATGCGGTTCTGGGTGTAGTTACGCATGGCCGCTGGGCTTAGGTGCGAGGCGACTGCTTACCTCGCTTTTCAAAATTGCAGAGCCCAGGTTAGTGCAGATAGTGGATGTGGATTGAAACGCTGTCGCCCGATGCGAGTTCCGGCAACACGAGGTGCCGATTGTCCGGGGAGATGGACGCACCGCCGGTGGCGGTCGCAATCGAACGTTGAAATTCAAACGTGAGACCGGCCACGCTCTCGTCAGATTTTACTTGCAGCACGACTTCCGTGGGTACGGAGGTCGTGGTCAGGTTCCATTGCAGACGATCGCGAGCGCGCCAAAATTTTGCAAAAGTCAGCATGTCAGTTTTAACGATGTCCGAAGGGAGCTGACGAAGCAAATCCTGTTCGGCAGCTGCTTTCAGGATGGATTCATTGGAATGAATCAACACTACGCTCACGGCGCCGTTTTCGGCGTTGGCGAAGATCACCTGCAATGCCTGCGGCACTCGCTTGGCAAAGCCGGGAGATTCTTCATCTTCAATGGTTACCGGAAATTCGTAGATCTCGCTGTCTTCCGCGAACCCAAGATCGCGAGGAAGCGCATACGGGAAGTTGGAGAGAACATCGTTGGCGGTGAAGGATGAGTCGAACTGATATCCGGAACGCTCAAGGGCTTCTGGCAGAGAGACGGGAACCCGCAAGTGTCCGGCACGGAAGAAGATCGTATCTTGCCCCGGAATTTCTCCGTCCAGCAATTCCTTGCTGACTCGAACCTCGCCGAAGACGGTGGCTCCCGAGGCGGTATCGAATCCGAGCCCACGAGGTTGATAACTGGAATAAGTTTCATGGCCCGAGCCCAACTCGAACTTATTGAAGCCTCGCGAATGAATGATGGAATGGCTGCCGACGGTCGAGCCGCCAGCTTTCAGTTGGCGAAGAATATTGAGGTTCGGTTCGAAAAAGAAAGCTTTGCTATTGGCGTCGTCAACATATTTCGTCTGGATGAAGAAGGTACTGCTGGCATGGTTCGCTTTCTCGATGCGAGCAAAGTCGAGACCTGGAGAAAATGAGTTCTCCCAATCCACATCGTGCGAGAGCAGCACGGCGGATCGCTGGCCTCCGGGGATAGTGGAGAGGCGGACCCAGTCTTCGCCATATGCTTCGTACCAACCCCTCAGGACCAATAGCCAAACATCCGCGCCTGGTTCAAAGGCGTTCACATAGTGGCGCTGGGCCTCGTAGTCGCGATTGTTCTGATTCCGCAAAACGACGTCGAGCAAACTCAGTCCCAGGAGATAAACCTTTCCCTTGCCAACAAAGTTCGTCAGCAGAGCGGCGCTCCCATCGTCAAAATGGGCCAGCGTTTCAGCGCCAGGGGCAGGCACGTATCCATTACTCCAGATAATTTCGGAAAAGTGATCGCTACCCAGTTGAGTTTCGCGCTCCTCGGGGCGATTGAGATACTTCGTGACAGGATCTTTTGTCGCGGAAAATGCCAAGTGATAGCGTTTGCGCGAAGGGGCAAAGCTGCGAAAACCGAACAGGTTCTGGAGGCCTCCCCAAAACACATTCTGGGCAAAGATAAATCCACCCTGCCGCACGAACGTCGTCAGCTGGTCGGCCTGGGTTTGGGTGAGGGTGTGCGCATCAACACTGGGATAGAGAATGACAAGGCGATGTCCGAGGGCTTGTCGAAGATCGCGAGTGATAAAAAAAGGAATGCCCATTTCCTTCAGCGAGTGAACCAGCGCAAGAGGATTCTCGGGATCGGGGCCGGGGTTGGTCCAGAATACCGCGACTTGAAGCGGGAAGGATTCGGGAAACTGCTGGAATGGGTCGGCGCTTCGGTGAATGCTGTCGAGGAGGGGCACCTCTCTAGTTCGTAAGCGAGGTGCTGTCTCGGAGGTGAATTTACAACTCGCAGAGGCCCCGCCCAAACTCAACACCAGAAGCGCAGCCGCTAAAGACCGTTTCAACTCTGAATTCCTGCGGCATTAATGAAATCCTGCGGAAACATGGATGTAAGTATACGGCCGGTAGGGAGAAGGCCAAGAAGCGGAAGTCTCGGGCCCACCGTGCGCATCGGCAGCGAGTACGACGAGCAACAAATTTAACAAGCACGCAGGCGGCGACAATCCATTCAGACGCCAGGCCGATAACTTTAGCCAAGCCGCTGGTCGAATCGGGCCAAGCTTCATCGTTTTATTGGTGTAGTGGCGCGTAACTTCACTGTACTCCTTTTGTCGTTCACCGCCCTGGGCGACGGACCCACACCTTTTCACTAGGACAATATTCTGGCCTTGATGAATCTCAAAAAGACCGTCATTTGGCCGTAGTTGCCGCATTAGTTGCGGACCCAATGAGACTTCATCGACTGACACCTTTTTAGCAATCGGCCGTAGACTTACAGTATGTATACAACCACAAGTAATGCAACTGGAATTATTACCACATGCAGTGACTGCGACTACCAAATCAGCCTAAATGAGATTTGCCAGAGGCCCCTCCAAGCAGCAACAGAGATGTTGAAACATTTGACCGTCCACAATGCTAGGAAGCCACACACAATTGGCAGCCTAATAAGCAGGTATCCTAAGGCATAGCATTTCGGAAGTCCGGCACCGCCATACGGGTGCGGGTCCCCTAGCGCTTCGACCTCGCATACTCAGAAGTTGCACGGGTATAGCAACCCAGTTGGCAATTCTCTATCTGCATCAAAACAGCTAATGCCCCACGGAGACTACTTGGACAAAGGCGATCACGTGAAGGTAATGGGAAAAGACGGATTTTATGTATTCCTGGCGGAAGTTAAAGGGAGGGCAACTCTTCGAGCAGGTGGTACGAAGAATATAGAGCAGCCTACCTTTGACGTTCCGATAAATCAGGTGATGTCTTTAGAACGCTAATCCCAGGGCTAAGAGGTTGAGTGCGACTACTTTGTCGCGTCGTTTTGTTCTTAACGTTGTCTCGCTTCCACGATGCAATAATCCACCCAAAGGCTTTTGTCCTGTGGTTGGTCATGTCCTATAGGTGTATTAGGGACGATTGCTGCGGGCATACCATAAGTAATGACACAAAACACAAGACTCGCGAGTGATTACGAAGGAAAGCGGCTGATTGTAGACTATGAGGCGTCCTGCGCCAAGGAGCACTTCGCCGCTGGGCTGTTAATATACCCGAGCCAGAGCTTACCTCTTTCGGCATACATTAAACTAGTGGATGATCTCCGCACCATCAGGAAGGATTGCAACGACAAAATGCTTGCAGTCAGGGTACATCAGACTAACATGGCAGTAAAATAGCGAAGCGCTCACGGCGAGATTGTTTCTCCGGTAGTTTGGAGGTTCGCAGTTCGCTGCTCGACGTCGGCCTGTTCGAGCAAGGTTGTACTCCGGAGCAGCCTGTGCACAATCGAACAGTTCCAGGATTCATGAATCAGTTCAGCGCAAACATTGTCGGTTGCGCGTTGTAGTCCACTAAGGTCGAGCCAATTCTGAATCGGGTTTCTGGCTCGCGCTCCATCGCAGCGACAGACTCCATTTTCGCTCGTTTTATACTGCGCGGATCGGCTAGTCTTGGTCGAATAAGTTCCTTGATCGTGCCGATTTGGAACGGTTTCACAAGGATCTCATCGGCTTCACCAGCCAGCAGCCAAGATCGTCGTCTGCGCGAAAAAACCCAAGAACTGGTCACTTCGGCACAGTTCCGGAACTGAAAACTAGCCATACTGGGAGGTGGATTCGCAGGCGAAACAGGCGATGGATATTTACGTAAATGTCATTAGCCGCGATCAAGCGAGACAAAGACAATGAAGACGAAGACATGGACGGTGATCAACAACACGGGTAAACAAGCAGACCTTGAGTCTGGGGTTGAGAAAAAAGAGGTTCAAAAGCCCTCGCACATCACCGCCAGAGAGTTTGTTCATTGGCTACCGCCTGAGAGCCATGTTGAGGACGATTCGTTGCGCTCACTATTTAAGCTCTGAGGCTCCTCATGCTGGAGCGCCATGTCAGAAACGACTTCGCATTGGGCCGGAATCGCCGACTAGCCACGCGTTAGCATCACTAAGAAGTTCCCTACTGCCGACCTCGTCAATGAGTGTAATCAGGATGTTACGCCATTCAACCAGCAGACGCTGGTAACGCGCGCTCCTAGTTACTTCGACGTATTCTGTCCGTTGATTTGAAACAGACCTATACGATTGCTCTGAGAGTCCACGATATAAAGGGAACGGCCTCCGTCAACCCACATCGATGTTGGCCGGCTAACGTTCCCGTCTCCGACCGCGCCCGTACCAAATGTGTATAGCGTCTGCCCGTCGTCACGGAAAACCTGAACTTTGCTGAGAACTGGATCACTGACGTAAATATTGTGCTGGTGGTCTACAGCCAATCCGGTGCGACTGTCTGCATAGGCCAGATTCACGGCGCGCAGGAAATGCCCTCCTGTATCCAGAATCTGAATCCGCGAGTTGCCCACATCAAGGACAAACAGTTCACTGCCGGAGACCACTACCTGGGTAGGCAATCTGAACTCGCCGGGATGCTCACCACCACCCCGGATCCCCAGCTTGCGAATGAGTTTTCCTCGCTCGTCCATAACAATGATCATGTGCCTTTGCCTGTCGCACACGTAAACGTGTGCCGCAACTGGATCGATCGCGATCCCGGTTGGGCTATCGAAGTACGATTCTCCTCCTCTCAGTTTTCCGAAGTAACGGCGAAACTTTCCTGCCGGGTCGTAGACGAGTACATTTCCGTTGCTCTGGTCGCCCACGTATAGATTGTCTTGACCGTCCACGGCAAGCGAGACGGGATGCTGCAAAAGATTGCCGCGTCCCTCCATACGGCTGTATTTCGAGTGAATAAAGTCGAAGATGTGCACGGCCTTAGCACCGGGATCGGCCACGAAGACACGGTGATTCGAGTCTGTTGTCACTGCGGATGGCGATTGCAACGCATTCAGGCGAGTGACGGGGTCCGCCGGTCCTGCGATGATGTCCAGAGACCGGTCCAGGATAGGGTGCGACGGTCGAACATCATCAGCCGACGAAAAGACACGCACAAAAGTGAGGCTCGCTGAAGCTTGCTGGATATTTTCTTGCGCTGTTTGCGAGGGAGATGCAAATGCTGCACCCCAGGTTGCGGCGAGACGGGGAACGATGCACAGCGGGACCAGTCCCGAGACCAGAAGTGCGAGACAGAGTTTTGTCAGGATTTGATGCGAAAACATGCTTTGCCCTTAATGAAAAAAGCCTCGATCAATTCCCAATCAAGACAATTCTTGCACGTTTTGTAGGCCAGCCGAAATGCTGCAGAGAGAACGGATCGACCATGCCTTAAAGTGAGTAGCTCCCGAGTGGCGAGCAACCCGGAAGTTTGCGCTCGTTGAGACTGCTGACCGTTCAATAAGTGTAATGGCAACGCTACGCCACGTGCGCGGGCCTGCTACGATTGCTAATGTTCAATTTTGGGAAACCGAAAACAGCTGGCGACTGGATCGTTCACATCGCGGGGGCCATCGTTGCGATATTCCTTGTCTGGTGGATGCTTCGGATGTACGTACTGTGAACGCCCACAAAATCCTCCCGCGCAGTCGATGAGTGAAATCGGATTGGTCACACAAACTATCCTGGATTCTTGTCGGCAGCGTGATCGGCGCAAACGTGGGATTTAAACTCTTTGTCGCGCTCCGACTCGAAGTTGCGCATCATTTCATCGAAAGATTTTCCTTCAGGAGCACCGGAGGGTTTGAACCGCCATCCGCATTGGGAGCAGCCAAAACCCCGAAAACGCTTCAGCTCAATCCACACCAGCTTCCTGCTCATGGCTGCCTCTGTCTCGCCAACGAGTACCAGCGTGCTGTCATAGGGATAAACACCGCAGTCTACATAGGCGAAGTTTGATGGGTCTGTCGGGCATCCTACATACCTAGCTAGATTTGGTTCCGGCGCACGCCCGGACTTCCCACTGGGGGTGCGCTCCAACGGCTTGCACTATCACCCTGGTCGTGCTCTCCACTTACGTGTCTCTTGCTTGAATGTGCGTTATTGCTCAGAATCGGCTTTCAAATCCGAGGTAACTTTGTGAGTGGTGAGAAAGGAGTCCCGCTTATGGCCCCGCAACTTGAGAAGGGGGATTGGAGACCCATCGCAGAACAGGCTAGTAAAGAAACGGACCCGCAGAAGCTGATGACCCTGATTGGGAAGCTTTGCTGCGCGTTAGAGGGTGAGGGCGGAGAGAAGTCTCGGGCAAATGCGCCAGGGTCTTTTCTTCCAATTAGGTGAACACACGATTACCCAAGAGGATGATTTATGGAGGGCAAAGGCAGCCGCGTCGTGCAGTCTGGCGAGCGGACGAATACCCAAGGGAAGCCGGTCAGCAGCCTCATACTCCTATCGATTTCCGATGGCGACTACAGCTCACTGCGTCCCCATCTCGAATACATCAGCTTGCCAAACCATCTCGTCCTTCATGAGGCGGGTGGAAAGCTAGAATTTGCGTATTTCCCGAATCGAGGTTTGATTTCTCTTGTAGTCGTAATGAAAGATGGAAGAACGGCCGAAGCTGGCATAGTCGGGAATGAGGGCTTTACAGGCACACTGGCGGCTGTTGGCCTGAGCAGGAGCACGCTGCACGCGGTGGTGCAAATCACGGGGGATGGGTTTCGGGTCGAGGTCGGTGCTTTGCAGAACACGTTGCAAACCGCCCCCCACCTGCAACTCATGTTAAGCCGCTATGCCGCAATTCGGGGTATGCAGGTTGCACAAACAGCGGCGTGTAATCGGCTGCACGATATTGGGCAGCGCCTTGCACGGTGGTTACTAATGACTCAGGATAGAGTGGATTCCGGCTCGCTGCCCATCACTCATGATTTTCTCGCAACGATGTTAGGAACAGATCGACCTAGCGTGAGCGAGGCAGCTGGTGTTTTGCAGAAGAAAAAGCTCATCGAGTATACCCGTGGCGCAGTAAAGATCGTGAATCGCAAGAAACTTGAAAACTCCGCCTGCGAATGCTATGGGGTTATGCGACAGTACGATGGCGAGCTTGGCTTGAAATGACACCGCGAGTGAAGACTATCCAGTATCTAATTGGCGATGCCAAACGTTGCTGTCGCAACATCGCCATTTCAGTCATCGACCCAGCCGTATAGTGTGCTCGTTACCTCTGTCACTTTCATACTCCCCAGCGCATCGCTAGCATTCTCTTAGAACGTTGGGCTGTTAGGGATGCCGCCGAATGGGAGCAAAATTAGGCGGGGAGAAGCTCCGGAAGTCGGAGTCGCCTGCGAGAATCCTTCGCTCGACCGGAAACAGCCCACTTCACTTCAAAGTACGCACATTCGCTTCAATTCCTATTGACCGCTCGTGGTTAAGCGAAAATCGCGTTGAACTTGTCTCGTACCTTCTGGCTGCGTGACGGCTTCAAGTAGCGCAGCGTCGATTCCATGTCCGAATGGCCGAGCCACTGCTGCACCGTGCGCGGATCGACACCTGCCCCGAGACCCCGAGTAGCGAATGTTGCTCGGAACTTGTGAAGCCACAAGTTGTCTTCGTCGAGTTCGGCGCGCTCTGCCACGGCTTTCAGGCAGTCGAGGAAGTCGAGTTGCATCCCGCGGTGGGGAAACCTGCAAGTGCCAGATAACTAAGGTACTGGCGGAGAGGGAGGGATTCGAACCCTCGGTACAGGTGTTAGCCCGAACAACGGTTTAGCAAATGAATCGTTCTCGCCGCCCTCTCTCGTTCTCGAGGGCTTACGGTCGGACCCGATGCCTCTGAGTCGTACTCGGGGCCTTTGATTCGGCAGTTATTGTGCTCGCTTTGTGCTCCAGAACTGTTGACAGTTGATCCACACCCGCCGAACAGAGCATCATTGAGCACAAAGGAAGGCCGGCGGGAATCACCTACTCTGCCCTGTAGGAATCACTCCTCGGCGAAGCTGCTGGCCTGCCAAAACTACCGTAGAGCTGTCATCGACTTGGCGCTGATGGCCATTGGACTTGGGTTTGGCGTGAAAAAAACCGTGGCTATAAAGACGACGGTACATTCTCCCAGCAACCTCAGCTGCTTTGGGACCGAAGGTTGGCACGCCGCCTTGCAGGAAAACGACGACAACAATGCGGCCTGCATCAGTGTTGGCGTAGGAGGCAAACCAACCGAAGCGGGTACCGGCGTGCGAACAGGTTCCGGTTTTACCGAGAACTTCTTCCTGAGTGAAACTGTAGCGCACGCGACGTGCGGTGCCGTAGTTTACGGCTCCTGCCATTCCATCGGAAATCTCACCAGTCAGAGGAGTAATGTCGAGTTGGCGCTTGACGATCGGCCGTAAGTCGGCAGCCTGTTCCGGGGTGGTCGGATGCTGGAGGTAATAGAGAGTGCCGCCGTTCGCAATCGCGGAGACCAAGGCCCCGAGCTGTAGTGGAGTCATGGAAATGCCCTCGCCGAAGCTGCACATTTTGCCGACGCCGCCAACTCTTGCTGGGATCTCTTTCGCCGGATAGACACCGGGCTTCTCGCCGGAGATGCCGATTCCAGCCAGCTCGTCGAGGCCGTATTCGTGGGCATGAAGACTGACTTTCTCAAAACCCAGCTGACGCCCCAATGCTTCGAAATACTGGTTGTTCGAGTGGGCAAGGGCAGCAGTAAGGTTCATCCGTTTGCCCGCTCCGATCGTGACTTGGGTTTCTTTGGTGATGATGCCTTCGCTCAACGCCGTCAACGCGACCGACAATTTGATCGTTGAACAAGGCTGGGCACCGCTGGAAAGCGCAAGTTTTTGATTCACCATGGCTAGAATGCGGCCGCTCGCCGGGTCGATCGCCAGCACAGTGCCGTTCATATTACCCAGAGCACCGATAGCGGCTTGGCGTACTTCGGGATCTTCACCGTCGGTGACATCGCCTTCGGTGAGATGGTCGGCGAAGGAACTGGTGTAGAAAATCTCGCCACTCGGTAAGACTGTCCGGGTAGCGCTCGCATCGGTCAGCCTGGGGCCGGCGCTGTTCACGGCTCGGCTGGGCTGCGGCCGATCTGATGCGCGGCTCTGTTGTTGTGCCGAAGGCTTGGAGCCCGGCACCTGTTCTCCTTGCAAGCCGAAAGCGCACGGAATAGCGAACCTCAGCCCCGCCAGGACCAGTGCCGTCACCGCCAACTTCGCGACTCGGAGATTTTTCATCGTAGTTCTCCTCGGGTGCTTATCATTTCCGCCCTCACCTTCATGCGCGACATGCGGCGGAAAACGGGGTCATCCGAGAAGACAGACCGAGCTGCTGAATTCGGTTGTGCGGCAGGAAACTGGGTTAGAATGGCGGACCAGTTGGCACGGTGACGGGACCAATGAATCCAACTACTGAAGATGTGACGGAACTTCTAGCGCAACTGACCAAGGGCAATGAAGAGGCAGGATCCAAGCTGATTCCCCTGGTGTACTCCGAGTTGCGTCGGCTGGCGGCCGGCTACATGCGGCGTGAGCGCAGCGACCACACGCTGCAGCCGACGGCGCTGGTCCACGAAGCCTATCTCAGGCTAGTGGGGCAGCGTGCCGTGGACTGGCAAAGCCGGTCCCATTTTTTCGGGATTGCGGCCCAGGTCATGCGCAGAATCCTGGTCGATCACGCTCGCGGGCATCTGCGCGACAAACGGGGCGGAGGCCAGAAACCAGTTCCCATCGACGAGGCCCTTGTGTTCGCCCCGGAACAGGCGCAGGAGCTAGTCAAACTGGATCAGGCTCTGGAGCGGCTGACCCAACTTGACCCGAGGCAGGGCAAGATCGTGGAACTGCGATTCTTTGGCGGACTCACCGTGGAACAGACGGCCGACCTGCTGAGCATTTCACCAAAGACGGTGAAGCGGGATTGGAGTGTGGCCAAAGCCTGGCTCCACGGAGAGCTGAAAACAAGCCATGGCGACACAGCAGGATAACTGGGAGGCAGTCAAGGCGCTGTTTGAGGCCGCCCTAGAGCAGGATGCAGCGCGCCGTTCCTCATTTCTGAGGGAGCGGTGCCAGGATGCAAGTGTGTGCGCGGAAGTCGAGCGGCTCCTCGCCGAACACGACCAGGCCGCATCGTTTCTTTCCACGGCGCCGCTGAGCGATCCGGTCCCCGACCCGGCTTCCACGACCCAGGAACTGTCAGTCTCGCAGGTGCTAGCCGGACGATTTCGGATTATCCGCTTCATTGCCGGTGGGGGCATGGGTGAGGTGTATGAGGCCGACGATCAGGAGCTGCGCGAGCGTGTCGCTGTAAAAACCATCCGGCCGGAGATCCTGATGCAGTCCAACGCCATGGCGCGCTTCAAGCGCGAAGTCCTCCTGGCGAGAAAAGTAACTCACCCCAACGTCTGCCGGATTTTCGATCTGTTCCGCCACAGGCCGGAAGGAGAGGGCGGGCGAGACGAAATCGTGTTCATCAGCATGGAGTTGCTGCGCGGCAAGTCCCTGGCTGCGCGCCTGAAGGAGCGGGGACGCATGAGCATGGGCGAGGCGCTGCCGCTGATCGGGCAGATGGCCTCGGCTCTCGCAGCTGCGCACGATGCGGGCATTGTCCACCGGGACTTCAAGCCGGGAAATGTGGTGCTGGTCGGAGTACCCGGACAAGACGCAGAGCGTGCCGTGGTGACGGATTTCGGCCTTGCCCTGCAATCGCTGGCATCGGACGAGGGTATATCTTTCTCCACCGGCCCGGGTCTGTTGGGAACGCCGGCCTACATGGCACCCGAGCAGCTGGAATGCCGGCCCGCGACGAAAGCCTCCGATGTTTACGCCTTGGGGCTGGTGATCTTTGAGATGCTGACGGGCGAAAAGCCCTTCACCGGCGATAACCCGCTTGCCTCCGCCTTCAAGCGCTTGACCCAGGCTCCGCCGCCCCCGCGCAACTTCGTGCCCGACCTGAGTCCTGCCTGTGAATCTGTGATCCTTCGTTGCCTGGCGCTGCATCCGGCTGATCGTTTCCCGAACGCGCGCGAGGTTGCCGTTGCCCTGGCGGAAAATTCCCCGCAAGCCGTCACCACACGGCCCATTGCGGTCCCTTTGCATCCCGCGCCCACTTCGAAGAGGAGCCGTTCGACGGTCGCAGGCATTTCTATTTTGCTGATTCTTGCTGCGCTGGCTGGAGTCGGCGTCCACGAGTGGCGGACGCTGCACCCGACCGTGAAACCTTTCGTAGTGGTAGCCGGCCTTAAGAATGATTCGGGAGACCCGGCCTACGACTGGCTCGCCACCGATTTGAGCGAGACCCTGACGGCAGATCTGGGCGCGTCGACCGACATACAGACGGTACCACCCGACGAACTGGCCCGGGTCCGCACCGAACTCTCCATTCCTCCAACACAGAATCTCGAGAGCCAGAATCTTGCCGAGGTGCGCCAGGTCCTTGGCGCCAACTACGTTGTCTTTGGCAGCTACTCCATTAACTCCCAGTCGCTGGAGAAGACTCTCACCCTCGATCTACACCTCGAAGATTCCTCCGGAAAAACACTCGGTAGCTTCCAGCGCAGCGGCAACGAGACAGAGTACGGCAAGCTTGTCACGGAGGTTGCGGCTGAGGTTCTGAGCAAGCTTGGAAAGGCTCGTCTCCCCGAAACAGAGGCTTCCCAACTGCAGAATCTTTATCCAAGCAATCGCGAAGCTCGCAAGCTGTATTTCGAAGCCGTCGACAAGCTCCGTTCTATGGACGCCCCTGGCGCGTTGGATTCGTTGAAAAAAGCGGCGCAGCAGGAACCGGGCAACGTCGCCATTCATTCCACGCTGGCCGATACCTGGTCCCAACTGAAGCATGATCCGGAAGCCGCTGACGAGGCAAAGAAAGCAGCCGAGCTTGCCGGAAAAACACCACTTCCCTTTGAATACATCGTGCTTGCCCGGGCTAGATCCGAGGAAATGACCCGGGACTGGGCCAGTGCCGGCAAGGACTACGGTCTTCTGTTTCCGCATTATCAGCAACTGAGCTATGGCCTCCAGCTAGCCAATGCTCAACTGGAAGGGTCCCAGCCCAAGGCAGCGCTTGATACTCTGAATCAACTCTCCGGCCTTCGGCCGCCGATGAACGCCGATCCCCGCATCGAGATCACAAAGGCGAAAGTCTACGGAGCGATGAACGATTTCAGCGGCGAACTTCGATCAGCCCAAATGGCGCTAAGCGAAGCACAGAAGCGCGGCGCGCGCCTGATGCAGGCCAACGCGGAACTCGAGCTTTGCTGGGCCCATCGCAACCTGGGTCACGTGGACGATGCGTTTGCGGCATGCAACCAGGCTGAGACGCTTTTTTCAGCCTCTGGCGACACCGTCAATGCCGCCATTGCCCTCAATGATCTCGCCACGTGGTACTTGGATCGGGGCCGCTACGATGAAGCCCGGCAGACGTACGAACGGGTGATCAAGATTCATCGAGACGCCGGCGCTCAGAAGGATCTGGCTGGCGCGAATGTGAACATGGCCGTGGCTCTGGTCAGGATGGGAAAGCCCCAGGACGCGCAGGGCTACATCGACACCGCACTGCATGTGGCCGCCTCCATCCAAGACAAGGAAGACGAGGCCCGGGCGTACATTCTGAAAGGCCAGGTGCTCTCAGCCGGAGGCCATCAGATTGAGGCCGGGGAGGAGGTACGCAAGGCTCTTGCCTTGGCCCAGGACTTGGGTAACACCGGGATCCAATCCACGGCCCTCAGCAATCTAGCCCAGTACCAGGCGGAAACCGACACCGGCAGCGCGCTGGCTACCTATAAGAAGGTATTGCAATTGCGGCGGGCGAACGGCGATCCCACGGCAGTGGCGACATGCCTCTTTAATATGGGCGATGTGCAGTATCATCGCGGCGAGTTCGATGCCTCGGAAGCCTCCTACCGGGAGGCAATCAAGATCAGTACAGAGCAAAAAGACCAACCTGGCGTTGCGCTCGGATTCATGTCCCTGGCCGAGATCAACCTGGAGCGGAATCGGCTGTCTGAGGCCGAGCGGCAGGCGCTCGACGCCCTCGAAAAGCTCAAAGAAGCTCCCGATCCTAATCTTGAGTCAATCGCCGACTCGGTTCTACTAAGAGTAGAGGTTGAGGCAGGCAAGCTGTCGGAGGCCCAAAGGTATGCGGACCGCATCCGCCAAATTGCGAGTCAGGATCCCGACACGAGTTTCGAGAATCGCATGAGTCTTGCAACCTACCTTAAGGCCACGGGTCATAGCACCGAAGCTGTGCAACAAATCCGCAGTCTTCCCGCGGAAGCGAAACAGCGTGGAAGCAATTTCGCCGCTCTCGAAGCAGAGCTATTCCTGCTGGAACTCGAGGCCGACGGCCATACCTCGGCCGGAGCGCGTAAAGAGTCGCTGTCTTCCATCCGCAGGCGCGCCGAGCGGGCCGGATTTGGGTTGCTGATCAGTCGGATGGCGCACGTACGAGTGTGAAAGTCGTTGCACAGCACGCGCCCTGCCGGCGGTCGAAAAAATCGCCAACAATTCACTTGACGAGACGAGCAAAACCGAAGACACTGCACGCGGTCGTTTTCCTCACACGAAGGGCTCCGCGCTTACCGCACACAGTTTCCAAGGAAGGTTACGCAAATGCTCAATCTTAAGAGTGTGGGCCGTGCCTCTCTGGTGTTCTGCATTTTAGCCACGCTGCCTCTATACGCTTACCGTCGGCCGGACACCTCCAGTTCTGGGAATGGCACCGGTCCCGACTCGCTGTGCCCGAGCTCGACGGCCACACCTTTCTTTGCACCGCTTGATGGTTCGGCGTCACCTCCTCCGACATGCACGCCGACCAGCGATCCAAACAAGCCAAACCCACCTTCGCCCTATCCCAATCTGGCGGTGCCTCTCGTGGGAACGGGTTTCACGGTAACCGTGACGCCTGCTCTGTGGGACCGAGGCGATGGACAATTTTCCAGTGCCCCGAGCAAGCAAACAGTTTTCTCGGTCCAATTCAGCGGGGCGACCGGCATGCATCTGCAGTCTCTCGTGATCGGGTCCAAGCTCAACGGCGCAACTTACATGGTCTGCGCCTCGGCCCCGAACAATCCCCTGCCGCAGCCGTACTGCATCGCTGACTCGAGTTTCCTGCTCTATTCGGAAGGAAGTCCAGAATACGCTTTAGAGCCTACGCCAATCGACCTGGCGGATACCAAAACCACACGTTGGGATTTCGCTCAATTTATTCCGGGAGCAAGCTTGGCTCTCGCGGTCGAGGGCTTTCCCACAGAGTTTTCTAAAATTGACAGGTATCCGAATTCGAATCCTCTGACCGCAGCCTCTTTTGTCCCTGCCAACTTCCTCGCGATCGTGACCGACGCTTCAAACAATATATTGACCGCCGGTGGTCTAAGCGTCAAAACGGCGCTGGCGGCTAAGAACGATCTTTTTGCGAATGCGATGAACATCACCAAAGTGCCCTTCAAAAGCTTCGTTAACACATCGGCAACAAGCCCAACCGAAATCCTGAGTGGCACCGGCGCTGGAGGCGAGGTAAATCCCCAGGGCGATCCGATACCTCAGGATCCAGCTCTGCGCAACCCCGGGGCCTCCTGCAGCGGATCCTGGCCAGGCGGCGCGAGCGTCTTCCGAAGCGTTTGGTACAAGTTCACGCCCTCGACGAGCGACAACTATGTGGCCAGCACCGCGAACAGCCGTTACGATACGGGCATCTATGTGTTCACCGGCTCTCCCTCATCCCCGACACCGGTCGCCTGCAATGACGATTCGCCTACTATTTTTGGGGATATCGTTCAATTCTCTTACGTGAACTTCGCGGCTTCGGCTGGCACCACTTATTACATTATGGTCAGTGAAGTTCCGCCTCCTACGGGAACGGATGTCACGGGCACAATCCCGCTTGCCATCCCTTTGGCGAGTGACGCCACTCTCCAATTCAGCTTCGGCGTCGGCAGTGGCATTGTGTTGAACCCTAATTGGATGGTGAACTTCTCTGGTGAAACGGTGGGAAGCACCGCGGAGATAAGTATCACTGCGACCAACACTACGTCCGCGACCGTCAACATCGAGAAATTCGAGATCATCGACACAGGGAAGCACGTATTTGCGCAGACGAATGACTGCGGCACATCTCTGGGGCCGGGCCTGTCTTGCGTCATTGAAGCGACTTTCACGCCGCAGGCAAGCGGCGCCTCCTACACTGGGTATCTACGGCTGTTGGTCAGCGGGGGAACGGGTCCCACGCCGATTACCTTAACCGGTTTCGGCGATTAGGTGCGAAAAGAATAAGTATTGGGCTGGTGCTGCCGCGCTTTTAATCCTCGTCAGAAGGCGGCGGCATTGGCCCTCGACCTCGTCACCCTGCTCTCGTTCTTGGTCGGGCAAGGCAAACAATCCTGAAACCGCGTTAACCCTTCAAAGCAAACAAGCAGATACCGACGCCATATTCTCTTTTCGCGCAAATTTTCATCTCTTCCCCGACCGATGACCCCGTTTTCTTGCGCTTGTCGCGTATGTAAGTGAAGGCGGAAAACGGAGAAAGTGCTCCGGAACCTGCCCGAATCACCAGACGGCTACTCCGTCAGTGAAATCTTGAAGGAAGAGGAGAATGAAAATGAAAAAGTCTGCGTTGACGCTTGCGGTATTCCTAACCCTGGCCGCTCTGGCCTTTGGAGCAGTTCAGCTCTCAGTTTCGGGCATCGGCGTCGGTTTCGCCGGTGACCAGGCCACAGCGGACCAGGCCGCCGACCAGCAGGCCAGCGGCAACATGCAAATGGAATGCATCGGTGTTCTGGTTAGCTCGTCCAAGACCGGCGATCAATGTGCGAATCTAGGCAGCGACGACAACCCCAATTACATGTGCACCGTGTCCTATGTAGGTACCTGCCGTGTCGGCCGGTGACCAATGATCTGCCGGGCTTTGGCCGTTGAGCCGCTTCCAATCAACGGCCAATCCCCTCTCACGTCCGAAAAGTCATCAGACTACCGGGTCGTGCAACGCGGCCCTTCCAGTAGCACGTTCCCATCTCACGAGAGACGCCTCTTCCCACCCCAGCTCCATAGTACCGGTTCATCACCCACCGCCGGGCAAACCTGCGATTTGCTCTATCCGATGCTGAGCGGATCTTCCGGTAACGCACGCTCCAAGAGATCCATGACCCCGTTTCCGAGAAAACGTCGCGTATCTGAGTGAGGACGATCGGACTGGGTCGCGCGGTTCGACGCCCTCCAAACCTAAGACAAATCGATCGGAGGCCACACATGACATCCCCAAAGAAAGCCGCTCTTCTGGTTCTTCTCGCGTCGTTGACCGTGAGCTCAGTAGGGCCGATTCAGGCACAACAGCGGAAGACGACAACCACAAACGTGCCGCGTTATACTCCGCCGCCAGCGCCGCGGCCAGCTCCTCGTCCGGAACCCGAGCCGCAGAATAGGCCAGAGTACCGCTCGTACAACGCCCCACCAGAAAATCGCTCGTACAATAATAATAATAGTGTGCAACCGGAGAGCCGCCCGGGTCTAGGGGCAAACCACCCGAACGCGACTGCCTTCAGGCCAACCGTTATCACCCCGGCCCTGACCCGGGCCATGACGTACAACAGCCGTCCGGGCGGCATCCGCATTAACCCCAGCTACTTTGCTACGCACTACGGACGTGCCTACGGCTTCCACTTCAACGACCCGGCCAATTGCTGCGTCCTGAGGGGCAGCGAGTGGTACTTCACTTGGAATGGCGGCTGGTTCGGCCTGATGAGCCAGTTTCCCGGCCAATGGGCCGTCGGGGCAGATTACCTTTACGTCGACCAGGGAGACGACGGCAACTACTACCTGTACGACGCGCAGTTTCCCGACCTGGCAATCCAGCTTACCTTTGTGCAAGACATAGGCGACGACCAAGCAGGTGCTGACCAAGACTAGAGCGACCAGAGCGTTCAGTCGCAGCAGCAGTAATCTTGGACGGACATAGAAAAAGAAGGAGAACCATAAAGAAGATTGCGTTCTTGCAACCAGGAAAGGCTTTGGCCGTTGAGCCGCTTCAATCAACGGCCAATCCCATTGAAGCACGGTAGAAATCGGATGATGTGCTCGCTGCTTGAGCAGGAATGTGCCAAAGCGGATTACGTCGTGGAAATCGACTAAATAAGGCTTTGAAAACCCCGCCGCTGAGGCATTCGATTAACCAGTTTTCGTTTGCTGAGAAGAACAATTCCGCCTCTCATTCTCCTTCCTACCTTCTGCGTGTTCAGGCTTCAATGTTGCACTCGATAGCTTTTGCCTCCTAAGACTTAAATCAAAGGTTGACCTGTCCCAGCGAGCGGATTAAGATGCGGCACTCCCCTAAACGCGGGCGAAGTGCATCGCGACGAACCTGCACAATTAGGAGCCCCGCTCATGGCGACCCAAAGATCCGAATTCGCCGTTCCGGTGGCGGGACTTGCTGCGGCCCTGCTGGCTCGATCGGAGGTGGGCCCACGCTGCCAGGTGATAGCCAAGCTGGTGGCGCAACTGCTACCTGGTACCGCGGTTGTGGTGTACGTTATTGAGGACCAGGAAAACCCATCCTGGACGGCGAAAGCTATCGCGGGTGAAATCAGTGTCGCGGCGGGAATGGAATTCGACACCGGTACGCTCGGCGCACTAGCGGAAAGCTGGGAATTTGCACAGTTCAACGCCAGCGATCTTACGCGCGAGGAATACGCGCACCTCGATGTCCGGCGCACCGTCAACTCTCTTGCTTACATGCCACTGGTAGCCGGCGAAAAGCTGCTCGGCGCCATCGAGCTTGTCAGCTACCAGGAGAAATTTCCGGAGGAATTGAAGGAAGCCCTGGACGAAGTCGCGCAATTGGCGGCGCCGGCCCTGGCTACCGCCTTATCTTACGAAAGCGAGCGCAATACCAGCCTTCATTCGATAAGCCGCGTTACGCAGATGTATGACCTGGAGAAGGTTTTCAACTCCACGCTCGAGATGAACGAGTTGCTAGGCACGGTCGCCAAGAAATTCCAGGAAGTGATGAGCGTCCAGGGAATTAATTTGTGGATGGTCAAGGACAATACGCTTGAATTGATGAGCTCGGAAGGATTCGATCCCACTGTTTCTTTGGGTCAAGTGCAGAAGCCAGGCGAAGGCATTGCAGGAGACATCTCCGACAACGGTGAGCCGGTCTTGATCGATGATCCTGAGGACGAACGCCTGCGGAAACGCAATGCTGGGCATGAAGATGGGGCAGTATTCTCTCTGGTCAGCGCTGCGCTAATGGAGCACGAGAGCCTGGTGGGCGTTATCGAGGCCGTGAATCGCCTGGATGGCGAGCCGTTCAATGAAGATGATCAATTCCTTCTGACCAATATATGCGAAACGGCCAGCAATGCTCTGCACAATGCGAGTTTGCTGCTTTCGGAGCGCAAGGTTGAAATCCTGCAAACCCTGGTTCAGGTGAGCGGCGAGATTACTTCTACTCTCAACCTGGATCGCGTGCTGCAATCGGTGGTGAACCACACCCAGGCCATTGTTCCCTTCGAACGTGCTGCGATTGCTTTGGAACAGCGGGGCGGGTTGCAGCTGAAGGCAATCTCAGGCATGACGCAGATCAATCCCGCGGACCCCGCTGTTTCCGATCTGAAAGAAATGCTGGAATGGGCGTCGATTTCTGGGAAGGAAATCAACATCACCCAACACGGCGACAAGATTGATGACCCGCGCCCGGAGACGCAAGCGAAGTTTGCCAGCTATTTCTCGGCGACCGGAATGCGCGGTTTTTATGCGCTTCCCCTCATCGATGACCAGGGGCGTCTGGGCATTCTGTCGTTTGAAAGCAGTGATCCGGATTTTCTTACGGTGGCGCACCTGGAGATCATCAAGGTGCTGGCTGGTCAGGCCACCGTGGCTCTGCGCAATGCTTCGCTCTACCGGGAGGTTCCATTCATTAATCTTCTGGAGCCGTTGCTGCAAAGGAAGAAACGCTTCCTGGCAATGGAAAAGCATCGGCGCCGGCTCGTGACGGGATTGGCGGCGGCGGCGGGACTGTTCCTCATATTCTGTCCATTGCCCATGCGTGTTGCCGGCGAAGCAACCGTAGCACCGGTCCGGGCAGCTCAGGTGCAGGCCGGCGTCGATGGCGTGGTCAAGAATGTGTTCATCCGAGAAGGTGATTTCGTGCGGCAAGGCACGGTGCTTGCCGAGATGGAAGATTGGAACTATCGCGCAGACCTGGCTGACGCCGAGGCCAAGTATGGAGAGGCCATGGCTACGATGAATCGAGCTCTGGCGCAGAATGATGGAGGATTGGCGGGGACGGAACGTACCAAAGTCGACTACTTCAAGTCGGAACTGGCGCGCGCCCGCGAACGATTGGATCGAACCAGGATAAGGGCTCCTTTTGATGGAATCGTGACCACGCCGCAGGTAATGAGCTCTGTGGGCCGCCGTCTTATGCACGGAGACACCTTCGCAGAAATTATTCAGACTTCCCCAGTTACCGCCGACGTTGCGATTCCAGAGGAGGACGTGACCTTGCTGCGGAGCGGTGAGGCGGCATCCATCAAACTCGAGAGCTTTCCTCTGCAGACTTTTCGAGGGGATGTAACCCTCATCAGTCCGCAGAGCCAGGTGGAACCGGAGCGCCGGGTCTTCATGGCACGGGTGAAGGTATTGAATGGAGACGGGGCGATCCGTCCGGGTATGCAGGGACGTGGCAAGGTTTTCGTAGGCTGGCATCCGGCCGGATATGTGCTGTTGCGGGGTAGCGCGATGTGGCTTTGGGGAAAGTTATGGGCGTGGTTCGGTTGGTAGGCAGCAAATCGCGTTGCGGGGAGTCGGTCATGCATAAGTCTTTACTCTGCCGTTGGGTGCTGTTAGCAACGTCAGGATTAACGGTGTCGCTGTATGGATGCAGTTCGAGTCCTGTCCCCGCGGGGGCGGCTGCACTTTCTGTTTCAAAGCCCGCCGCTGAGATCACCAGTCAGGCACAGGCGCCGTCCGCAGACTACATCGCTTCCGGGCCGATTGTAGTGGAGAATCAAGTCGATCTGGCGGCCCAGCGCGACGGAGTGGTGGTGCAGGTCTTAGCCGAGACCGGCACCTCCGTAAAAACGGGACAGATTCTAGCTCGACTTGACGATCGCCAGCTTACCGCCGATAAGGACGCTGCGGCCGCCAAGGCGCGAAGCACGGAGGCGGACCTTAAGAATTGGGAGACGACCGCAAACGTAGCAAAAGCGCAGCGCGATCGCGCCGAACAGTTGTGGGTCAACAAAATTATCGCTAAATCCGAGGAAGAGAAGGCGAAGTTTCAATATGACGCCAGCGAGTTTGAGGTTGAGCGTCAACGCGAGGAATTGAAAGTTGCGCAAGAGACGCAGCGGTCTTTGGAGCTTGAACTGGAAAAAACCAGAATTACGGCTCCGTTTGATGGCGTTATTGCGCGACGCTATGTTCGCGCCGGGCAGGAAGTGGCAAAGAATGATCGCCTGTTTTGGATTTCCGCGGTCGCGCCCTTACGCGTGAAATTTGCCCTTCCCGAAGCCTATCTGGGCCACGTACGAAAGGGCACCGAACTCGTCGTGGTGGCGTCCTCGGCTCCCGATGATCTGCATGAAGCCAAAGTTGTCTTAGTCGGCCCGGTGGTCGATCCCTCCAGCGACACCATTGACATTACTGCCGAACTGCAAGGATCGGTTGCGAACTTGCGACCCGGAATGACCGCCAACATCCGCTTGAAGAATCCGCAATGAATCTCGCCGAAGTCCTCAACGTTGCGCTGCCCGAGCTGCCGGCAAAACGAATCGGGAAAACATTTCCGCGCCTTCATCCCAAGATGATTGCGCGCGAACAGATTGAGAACGGAATTCCGACCGTCGTCGCGATGGTTTCCGGTGGCAGTCATATTTTGAGGTTCAGTCGGGAACAGTGGCAACTGGTGCAGCTGTTTGACGGAGTCCGGTCCTACCACGAAATCGCCGAGGTTTTCCAACAGCAGACCGGAGCTGAGTTCGGCGAGGAGCAGGTGCGTGAATTTGCCGAGTCGCTCCAGGAAGCGAATGTCTGGTATAAGACCTCCCTGGAAAATGTCACTGCGACGGACAAAGTGGCAGAGCAGCGTCAGCGACGGAAGAACAAGAAAAAGATAGACCTGTCCTTTATGAGTCTCTCGGCGTGGGACCCCGATGCCTACCTCACCAAGCTGAACGAGATTTTAGCTTTTGGCTACACCAAATGGTTCGCTTTTGTGACGCTAGGAATGTTCACGATCATGGCGCTGATTTTCGTGAGCGGGTGGAGCGAAATCTGGCGCGACACTATGCAGTACTACTCCTTCACCGACAAAGGCGCTGCAGATTTGGCGGAGTTCTGGCTGTTGTTCTGCGGGCTGGGTTTTTTCCATGAGTCCGCCCATGGACTCACCTGTAAGCATTATGGGGGCGGAGTTCATCAGATGGGATTCATGCTGATCTATCTGTCGCCCGCCTTCTGTGTCGATGTCAGCGAAGTGTACGTCTACGGCGCCAAGTGGCAGCGCATCGCGACCATCCTGGCGGGCATTTGGATCGAGCTTATGTTCTGTTCCGTGGCGAGTATCGTTTGGTGGGGAACTCCCGCAGGCAGCGGCGTGCACGACTTCGCCTACAAGGTCATGATGATCACTGGCGTGGCCGTGGTTCTGATGAACTTAAATCCCCTCATCAAGCTGGATGGTTATTACCTCTTTGGCGAAATGGTCGGCGTACCGTCGATGAAGGAGAGCTCGACTGAATATCTTTCCAGCTGGGTCAAGCGCAATGTCTTCCGGTTGCCGATGGACGTTCTATACCTGCGTCCCGCGCGCCGCTGGTTATTTGTGGGCTACGCCTTGATTTCCGGATTGTACAGCTACGCTCTTCTTTATACGGTGGTGCGCTTCTCGTATAACGTTTCCGCTCGCTTCAACCCGGACTGGGCATTCATACCCTCATTGGCGCTGGCATTCCTGATTTTCCGGGCGCGCCTTCGCTCCGCCGTGAGATTTGTGAAGGACTTCTACTTGGACAAACGACAAAGTTTGTTCGGGTGGTGGACAGGATCCCGCAAGGTCCTGATCAGCGCCGCGGCGTTGGTGGCGTTATTCGCACCAGTTTGGCGCGAAACTGTGACCGGCCGGTTTATTCTCGAACCGCAGCAGCGGGCAAGTATCCGCGCGGCGGTGCCGGGACAGATCGCAGAGGTTCTGGCTGACGAAGGCACGCACGTGGCAGCGGGTGCTCCACTGCTTATTCTGCGCAATTCCGAACTCGAGGCCGACGCCGATGAAGCGCGAGCCAGCCTGCGCACGGCGGAAGCCAACGCCCGCGAGGCAGAAATGCGTTATGCGAACCTTGGGGTGGCACGAGCCGAGCGTGCGTCCCAGGCGGGGCGGTCGCGCTCCGTTTTCCAACAAATTTCGGCGCTTCAGGTAGCAAGTCCGATTTCCGGCATTGTGGCTACGCCCCGACTTCGAGACCGGGTAGGTTCGTTCGTACAGGCGGGAGATTTGTTAGGCGAGGTGGATGGCGCCACGACGCTCAGGGCGCGAATCTTCATCCCTGAATTCCAGGTTCAGAGACTGAAGGTTGGCTTTCCAGTTTCCTTAAAGCTGGAGTCTGTGTTTTGGCCGATTCGAGGTGCCGTGGCGTCGATTGCCCCCGCTGCCTCGGAACCCGCCGCCGGTCTTTCGCAAGAGGATAAGTACAAAGGCATTGCTCCACCTGCCTATTATGCGGCAACGGTTTTGATTTCCAATCCTGGCGAGACGATGAGACCGGGAATGTCGGGGGATGCTAAGATCCGCGTCGCGCAACAGAGTTTGGCTGGCCTGATATGGAGGAACGTCCGCGAATTCGTGCAGCGGAAGTTGTGGTAAGTATGTACAAGCTAAGTATGTACAGATAAAAAAAAGGGGCCGCCAGTGGCGATCCCTCTCTTGTACCTCAGCCAAGCCCTGGCAGCACTCCCCCAAGTGGCAACCGGGCCCGGCGAGTCAAAAAACCTAGATCTTCTTGCCGAGTTCTACGCGCTTGCCGAGTTCTACGCGCTTGCCGAGTTCTACGCGCTTGCCGAGCTCCACGCGCTTGCCGAGTTCCACGCGCTTGCCGAGTTCTACGCGCTTGCCGAGTTCCACGCGCTTGCCGAGCTCTACACGCTTGCCGAGTTCCACGCTCTTGCCAACTTTGGCTGTTGGGGCGACGTTGGTAGCAATGATGGCCTTCTTGGCCGCCGTCAGATTACCGATCAGAGATTTCTTTTGGATCGCCATTTTGCGTTTCTCCTGTTTGATTTTTCTGCGCTGCTCGGTTCTATGGATAGCAAGTCCGCTGCCAAAGCGATGCGAGTTCTTCCCGTGCTCGCAATGTCTATAGGTGTCAGCCACTTAAGCACGATTCCCGCGCGACAGCGACCTGGAACGGTATGGATGAGCCTTCAGAATAGTTTAAATATTTATCTTCTGTAGATGATATTTTAATCCTTACTGCGAGACGAGTTGAATATTTCACTCCCTGCCGATCTGATATTTGCGGCAAAGGTAGTGCAATTTTTGCTTATCGACTCGCAGCAGCCTTGCCGCTCCGATCTTGCTGCCATCCGAACGACGAAGCGCCGCGGTCAAGTAGGCAACTTCAATCTTTGCGATTTCTTCATCAAAGTCGACCCCTCCTTCAGGAATCAGCATGGACTCCTGGCTGGCTGCACTGTCGTACAGAAGCCGCTGCGGCAAATGCTGGACCTTAATCAGGGGCCCGTCGACCATCAGCACCAGTCGTTGCACGAGGTTTTGCAGTTCGCGCACATTTCCGGGCCAGTTGTCTTCTTCCAGGATCTGGATCACTTCCGGCTCCAAGCGCTTCAGGGGAACGTTGTTGGCGGCACAGTAAGAGCGCAAGAAATGATCGACGAGCAGGGGAACATCTCCTGGACGATCGCGCAACGCTGGCAGCACGACGGGTACGACATTAATGCGGTAATAGAGGTCTTCGCGGAAGCGGCCGGCGCGCACCAGTTCCTCCAAATCCTCGTTGGTTGCCGCGATAAGGCGAAAGTCGATCTTTTTAGCGCTGCGGCCTCCAATCCGGGTTACCACCCGATCTTCCAGCACGCGCAGGAACTTCGACTGGAGGGCGAGACTCAGTGTCGCAATTTCATCCAGTAGCAGCGTGCCGGTGTGTGCCAGTTCAATGTGACCCTCCCGTGTTGTCTTGGCATCGGTAAAGGCGCCCTTTTCGTGGCCGAACAATTCGGTCTCGATGAGACTATCCGGTAAGGCCGCGCAGTTAAGGCTGACGAAAGGCTTTTTCGCGCGCGGTCCCAGGGCAACAATCGCCTTCGCCACCAGTTCTTTGCCAGTCCCGCTTTCCCCCCGGATCAACACCGTACTGCTGCCGGCGGCTACTCGCCGGATGGCATCGTAGACGTGCCCCATCGGTTCGCTTGCGCCAATCAAGTCACAAAATGACTCCCGCTCGGACTGCTCGCAATCTCGTTGCCGGCACTCGATCTTCAACGCCCGTTTCTGCAATGCCCGGTTCAGTACGTCCCGCACTTCTGCGAAGTCGATGGGCGCCACAAAATATTCATCGACCGTCGCGGCCACCGCCTTCAAACGAAGGTTATGGCTGTTTGAACGAGTCAACCCGACCAGAACCAGGTCGGGAGCCAAGGCTCGCAGCTCGGCCAGTGCGGCAATGCCATCCTCGCTGCGTTCGCCTACCGTATCGACGTCCAGCAGCACGGCATCGGGTGGGCGTTTGTGAATCGACGCTGTCAGTTCATCCCAGGTTTCAAGCAGGGACAGGTCGTACCCGTCCGCCAAGTAGGTCGTGGCCTCGGGACGTACCCGTTCGTCCGTGGTGACGATGACGATAGTGAAACGATTTGCTTCGCTGCGGATATTTGGAGAGCGCATGAGCCGTTCTGGCCGGCATCGATTATGTCAAATTTTAGACTCTTGGGGATGAAATATTTATTCCGGTGCGATCCGTTCCGCTCGCAGGAGCCAATGTTTCCAGGCAACCGCATTCGTTCCCTGGAAGCTGTTTTCAAAGATGGGCTCCGTTCGAGTGCCGGCGGCCAAATGCCGAGGACTTGCAAAACCCTGCTGCTTCCCGTAAGTTGAGACGCGTTCCGAATAACCACTTTTAACCCAAATCCCTGGCAAATCGTCTTTGTGAGGACAGTTTGGACATAAACGTTCGTAGGCGTTCGCAAGTGCAGGTTATTCAGCTTCGGGGGGCTCTGCGCATGGGCCCTGCAGTGGACAGCTTTCGCCAGACTTTGGAGGAAGCGCTCAATAGCGGAGACACTCGCATTGTGGTGAATTTGTCGGAAGTTCCCATGGTTGATTCCAGCGGCATTGGTCTGCTGGTACGCTTTCTGGCCTTAATCAAGCAACAGGGTGGGAATATCAAGCTCGCGCAACCTTCCAAATTCGCGGTACAGACTTTGCGCCTGGTGGGCGTACTCAAGCTGTTCGAGATTTTCGAGAACGATGATGCGGCTGTGGAATCTTTCGCCTAATCGCGCATCTGGACAATTGGATTCGAGAACGAAGTGAGCCTCTATGCCAGCTGAGTTTAGCGGTGATACAGAAACCGGCGCATTGTCTGAACTGCTCGACGTGAATCTGCCTGCGGACGCCGAGGCGATCGCTACCGCTGTCGACACCATATCCGAGACCCTGATGCGACTGGAGGTCCCGGAGCAGAAACGATTTGAAGTTGCATTGGCAGTTCAGGAAGCCTTGGCCAATGCGGTTGTGCATGGGTGCGGAAATGACCCGTCAAAACAGGTTCGTTGCCGACTCCAGTCCGATGCACAGGGCCGCATCGTAATTATCGTGACCGATCCCGGTCCGGGTTTCAGGCCCGAGGTTCTGTCCGATGCCACACGGGGCAAGAAGCTATATGCCGACCACGGACGCGGAGTTTACCTGATCCGCCAGTTAATGGACGAAGTTCATTTCCAGGACCGCGGAAACGAGATCAGGATGTGGAAGTATTAGTTGGGGATCTGCTCCGAGCACATTGATCGCCGAGTACAGCTAAGTGATCGCATCCGAACCGGTGGCTCTGGGTCTGACCCGAGGGAATAACCGGCCGCAGAGTCTGTCCCGGTGCGTCGCAAGAAGTGGATGATGAAAACGCCCAGGCTTCCCCGAACTCTCCCAACTACTTACAGTCGCACCCAGTCACCAAAACTCATCTTACAGAGACGATGCGCCTTGCGGAGGATGGCGCGATGCTTGCTACTAAAGGATAGTGGTTTATCCCTTAATAACCGAGAAGGTGTGACCCGGAACGAGAAGCGGTGGAGTGAGACTATTTCAACGTTGCCCACTGCCCGCGCAAGACTGGTCTCGCTCGCCACGGGAGACGCGCGTAGCATGTGGGCGAGGCGAATTGGGAACAAACTGTTGAGCAATCCTCGCACGTCGCCAAAGGCCGCGATCGTCACCTTGTAGCAAGCCTGACGCTCTCCCTTCGCATCCTCGATGCGGCACTGCTGAACGCTTCCAGCGGACCGGACAGGTCGAGCGATGTGATGCTGTCGTATCCGACGATAGCGATGTTCTTGGGTGTCATAGCGTGACGGCCCAGAATAGCCCGTAGTTTGATTGTCCGACATGACTCCACCGGGCAGATCAGGACATTAAGACATTCCAATAATGTCTAAAATTGCCGGATGAATGTCCTTTTGGACGTTCCATTTTGTACGTACTCTGCTCCTATGAGCAAGTCGAAGTTGTAAAGGAGGACCATCATGACAAGAAGAATGAAACGTCTCCGGATGGCACAGAGCGCATCAACGATCCTGGTCACACCAGTTCTGGGGCTGATTCTGGTCCTGGCCTTCATCGGAGCAAAGAGTTCCCTAAGTGCATCGCCAATCTCCAACGGGGCTGCATCGCACGATCTCACGCCACCAGCGGATGGGAAGAAGATTCCAGTGGCCTTCGTATTGACCGAAGGCTCCACCATGATCGACTTCGCTGGGCCTTGGGAGGTTTTTCAGGACGTCGGGGGCGAACAAGGACCGAATCCATTCGGGCTATTTACGGTCCCATGCGCTACTTGAAACCGGACTGCGCATGTGCCCTCCGGAGAAAAGCCGGCACGTTGCGGTTACTTATCCTGAACGGTCCTTTCTCTCCAGTCCGGTTTGTGGAGCCAATATTGCGAAAAACGGGCATGTTTCGCGTATTTTGGGGGAAAGGGCGGCGGAATTTCTCTGCAGTTAAGACTTGCTGGCGGAGCGAGTATGATTCGAACTCGCATTACCGTTTTGAATTCCGCAACCCCCGACGTTTGCGTAACTTGCAGGCGGTGCAGCACCTAACCAGAGAATCAACAGGCAGTGACTGGCCGCTAGGTCGATAAAGAACAGTTCATCTTTTCGTCCGCTCATTAGGGCGAACGGCATACGATAGTGTGGCTGAAAGTGGTCTCCTTCGTGGCCTTGGAAAGGGGCCGACATTGGGTGCGTAACGACTACTTGCTTACCGCACAGTCCAAAAGCGAACGTCTCTCCGCAGGAAGGGCTTCAAAAAGGTAAATAAATCGATATTTCCGGAGATTCGTCCTCATGCTTTGTGACACGAGTTTCGCCTCCTAGTTATGAAATTGGAGATCCGTCGCTCAGATTCTTGTATCGTCGGAGAGCGCCAAGTTCCTAAAAGCCGACTTCTGGCCAGCGTCATTCAGAGCCCGTACCGGCGCATAGCTTCCGCTTAGCCAGTAGGCAGTGCTGGGCCCGACAATCCCTCCGCCGATGGGACGGCCCGTCCGCAGTGTGCATGGCGAGTTTCTGTGATGCGTCAGGAAGTCGCTGCGGCAAGGCAACTCTAGCCAACACCACGACGGCGGACCACCCGAACACTGCGGCGAATGCGGTCCCGCGTTTGACCTTGCTGATGAGCCAGATCGCACCCGTCATTACGAGAGAAAACAACAATGTGGCGGTGTCAGGTGGACTTCAACGTCAGCCACAGCATGGGACTTATTTTGTTCGGTTCAGTTTTCGGTTTTCTCGCTTTCCCATGAGATTGATCGAACCAGGCGATCGTGCGCCGGATGGAGTCGATCTGGTTCTCGCGTTTCACGAGCCCGTGAGTTTGAAGCGCCCCCATTAATCCCTTCTTCTACAGCGAGAAAACAGGGGCAAAGGGGAGGCTACTTTCGCCCAGGGTGCTCGGCTGCTCTACCGATCAGATCCTCACGACTGACTCGGAGGGGAACCTCGCTGGCACCTTCGAAGCGTTTCGCGAGTATCCGCTGGAGTGCGAGGGCTACCTGCTCTCGTGTGCCAAGATGCCTGGCGCGAAAGAAAGCGATCCTGATTGAAATATTGAAATTCGGATGCTCAATAATGCTGAGTCGATGGCGCAGAGAGTGAGTTCGCAGAAAACTGGCTCGTAACATTCCCACACCCACATTTCCAGCAATGAGCGAAAGTTGTAAGTCAGGGTTATGCAGCTCGGCGGCAACCATAAGTGGAGCGCCCAACCGTTCAACCCGATGCCTTATCTCTTCTCGCACCATACATCCGGCTGGATTAAGAACCCAATTCCGCCGATAGAACTCCGAGCATTTCGAAGACCTTGGCTGGACCGCGGTTCGTGCTTGAACAACTCGCATCGTGTCGTGCGTGAGCGTTACTCCCTCCAGGTCGTCGGGCAGGGCCGTTTCCGTGGGCATGACGACAAGTGCCCCGTCCAACTCACCAAGGCGCAGACGTGCCAATAACTGGCAACTTATGTCATTGCCAATGCTGGGTTGAAGGAGGGGAAATTGCTTGCCCAGTTCGATAATGACATTCGATATTTCTGGCCGCGCCAGAGCATGCGAGAGACCCAGACGGAAAGGCCCAACCGGGGTTGCGGTCCCAGACGTGGAAGTCTTCAAGTCGCTCAGAGACGTGAGAATGGCGCGGCTCTTCTCCAGCACCTCGAATCCTGCTCGCGTCAGCTTTGGAGGTTTGAAATGCCGGTCGAGGAGAACGACACCGAGTTCGAGCTCCAAGCGCTGAATTCTTCGAGTCAATGCCGAGGGCGTAAGGTAGAGATCGTTGGCGGCTCGTTCCATCGAGCCGGTCTCAGCCAAGGCGACAAGAGCTTGGAGTTCCGCAAACAAAATTAGGCCTCACCGAAATCAAGGATCAACTAATATTGCAGAAAAGGCAAGTTGATTGTGAATATTATGAAATTGACGCAATTATGCGCTGATGCAACCATCGTTCTAAGGTTATTTTGATCGCACCTCCCGAGGTCGCATCAGCACAACCTTGCGGGGGCTTCCTTCTTGGAGGAATCGTGGGTTTACCTCCCGATTCTCAAAAGTTGGTTCGCAAGAGTTTGGTTCGTAGCGGTTAAGAGTGAGGACATGAGCATAGAACTTCGAATTGAGAACCTCTCGAAAACGTACCAAAACGGCGTTAAGGCGCTCGATAACGTCTCCCTAACCATTCCCGCCGGCATGTACGGACTGCTCGGCCCAAATGGCGCGGGCAAATCCACCCTCATGCGCACGCTGGCAACTTTGCAGGAGCCGGACAGCGGCCGGGCCACGCTCGGTGACATCGATGTACTGAAGCAAAAGGACGCAATACGGCACCGGCTCGGCTACCTGCCCCAGGAGTTTGGAGTGTATCCGCGCATCTCCGCCCAGGATATGCTCAGCCACATCGCCCTGCTCAAAGGCGTCACCAATGCCAAGCAACGAAAAGATGTGGTCGGGTGGATGCTCAAGCGCTGCAACTTGTACGACGACCGCAAGAAGGCTCTCACCGGTTTCTCTGGAGGCATGCGCCAGCGCTTCGGCATTGCCCAGGCGCTGATTGGCAATCCGCAGCTGCTGATTGTGGATGAGCCGACTGCCGGCCTGGATCCCGGAGAACGGAACCGTTTCTACAATCTGTTGGCTGAGATTGGCGAGCAGGTGATCGTGATTCTTTCCACGCACATCGTGCAAGACGTGACCGACCTGTGCACCAACACGGCGATTATTAACAAGGGCCAAGTGCTATATCAGGGGCGTCCACAGGATGCCATCGCTCAATTGAACGGGCGAATCTGGCAAATCTCCATCGCCAAAACCGAATTGGCCAGTTACGAGCAGCGTTACCAGGTGGTCTCGAGCAAACTGGTCGGCGGTCGTCCTTTTCTTCATGTCTACAGCCCGGCGCCGCTCCCCGGTGGATTTGCTCCCAGCGCACCCGACCTGGAAGACGTTTTCTTCAGCAAAATCCATTCATGGAATTAGAAGACCATTATGCTCTGGCATATCGCATGGTTCGAAATTCGTTTCTGGCTTCGCTCCTGGATGCTCTGGATCTTCCTCGTCGTTGTTGGTCTGCTGATTTTTGGGGCGATCAGCTCCGATGAGGTCATGGCGGAACTGAACCTCTCCAATATTTGCCGGAATGCACCATTCACAATTGCATCCTTTTACGCAGCCATGGGCGTGCTCGCCTTGCTGATGACTGCCGTTTTTGTTAATTTTGCGGCTCTCCGCGACTTCAGTTACAACACCCACCAGATGATGTTCTCGACGCCCGTACGGCGACGCGACTTCCTATTGGGACGCTTTCTTGGGGCCACGCTGGTCTCGGCGATGCCCATGCTGGGAGTTTCTCTCGGCATTCTGCTGGCCAAGTACATGCCCTGGGCGGATCGGGAACGCTGGGAGGCGGTGATCTGGACCGCGCATTTGAAAGGCATTCTGCTGTTCGCCTTGCCCGACACCTTTTTTACGGCCGCCATTTTGTTTGCCGCGGCGGTGGTGTGGCGCAGGGACATCGCGCCCTTTGTCGCCGCGATTCTCCTGCTGGCAGGCCGCGCTGTGACCCTATCAATGCTGCAGGGCCCGCAGTGGGATCGCATTCGATCTTTGTTCGACCCTTATGCCGTCAACACATTTCTCGTGGTCACCAAGTACTGGACGGTGGCCGACAAAAACATTCTCCCTCTCAGCTTCAGTGGCTTACTGCTTTGGAACCGGTTGATTTGGATTGGAATCGGGTGCGCGGCTTTTGCTCTCGCTTACTCCCGCTTCAGCTTTGCCGAGGGGCGGACGAAAACAAAAGTGCTCGAACCTGGTGCGCAACCGGCGATAGCTCCGGACGCAACTCCCGCGCCCTATCTGCAACTCGCGGATTCGACATGGGCAAAATTCCTGGGATCGTTCAGAATTCATTTCCGAGGGATGGCCAAGAACACAGCCTTTGTCGTCGTTGTCATGATCGCCAGTATGCTTTGCATTTTGGCTCTGGCCTTGGAAGCAACCCAGTTCCAGGGCAATCAGACAGTTCAAACATTTCCCGTAACCTACTGGGTGATTGAGCTGATTCGAGGAACTCTTGATTTCCTTCTGATCGTCATCATCACCTACTTCTCCGGCGCTTTGGTCTGGAAAGACCGTGACGATCGCATGGACGAAATCGCCGACGCAACGCCCACCCCGGAGGGGGTGTCCTATGCGGCACGGCTGGTTACGCTGGTCGCGATGGTGATGGTGATTCAGGCTGTAGCCTTGTTGGCCGGCATCGTCGCGCAGGCAGCTCATGGCTACTATCGCTTCCAGTTCGGTCTTTATGCTCACGAATTGCTGCTGCGAGACCTCTCATGGATCGTCCTAATTACGGTTCTGGCATTTTTTATCCAGGCCCTTGCGCCCAACAAGTACGTGGGGTATTTCGTTTTCATAGCCTTCTATTCCGTAAACAGTTTTCTGTGGAAGCCCTTGAACGTGGCCACAAACCTGGTTCAATTTGCGGGAAGGCCCAACGTCATTTATTCGGATTTCTTTGGCGATGCGCCTTACCGTTCGGCGTGGGACTGGTTCACCCTCTATTGGTTGCTTTTCTCAGTGCTCATGGCCATTGCCACCGTAATGTTCTGGCCGCGTGGCAAGCCAGAGCGATGGCTAGCCCGCAGCCGTAACGCAGCCTTGCGGTTTGGTTCCGGGTGGAAAGCCGCCACAGCTGTTTCTCTGCTGGCCTTTGCCGTCTGCGGGGGCTGGATCTGGTACAACACCGAAATATTGAATCGTCTCCTGGGCCCCAAAGACGTGGAGCGCGTCCAGGCTGATTATGAGAAGACTTATAAGCCATTGGACAAACTGCCCCAGCCGCGCGTGCGCAGCGTGAAGTACGCTATCGACATTTTCCCCTCGACCCGCAACGCGACCATGCGCGGCGATGAAGTTATCTACAATCCCTACTCCCGTCCCCTGGACGAAATTCATTTCTCACTCAACCCACTCTATGACACCTCCATAGACATTCCCGGAGCTGCGCTCACTAAGGACGACACGCGTCTGTCCTATCGCATTTATCGTTTTACCTTACCCCTGCAGCCCGGCGAAGAGCGCACCCTGCGCTTCACCGTGAAGAGCAAGAACCGCGGCTTTGAGAATAATGTGAGCAATACAGATGTCGTCCAGAACGGCACGTTTTTCAACAGCAGCCCCATCATCGGCTACAACTACTTCCGCCAGCTCAGTGATGCGGTGGAGCGTAAGAAATTTGGCCTTCTGGAATTTGACCTCATGCCCGCCCTGGAACGCAACTGCACTGCCGACTGCAGCAACACCTACATCCCTGGACACTCAGATTGGGTCGAAATAAGCGCCATCATCAGCACGACACCTGATCAGATCGCCATTGCACCGGGATCGCTGGTGCGCGAATGGCGGCAGGATGGCCGCCGCTACTTCGAATACGAACTCGATCATCCCTCGTTGAATTTTTACTCCTTCATGTCCGGCCGCTATGAAGTGGCGCGCGAGGAGTGGAACGGCATAAAGCTGGAAGTTTATTACCTCAAGGAACAACCCTGGAATGTTCCCCGGATGATGAACTCCATGAAGAAGTCCTTGGCTTACTACATCAAGAATTTCGGGCCGTACGAGCACAAGGAAGCGCGCATCATTGAGTTTCCCCGGGTGGCCAGCTTTGCCCAGGCATTCCCCGGGACCATGCCTTATTCCGAATCCATCGGCTTCATTGCTAATTTAAATCATCCCGACGACATCGATTCCGTTTTCTATGTGGTCGCCCACGAAATGGCGCACCAGTGGTGGGCGCATCAAGTGATAGGCGCCGACATGGAGGGAGCAACCGTGCTTTCTGAGAGCTTGGCGCAATACTCGTCTTTCATGGTCATGGAGAAGGAGTATGGCCGGGATCTGATGAGGAAATTTCTAATGCTTGAGATGGATAACTACCTGCGCTCCCGCGGCCAGGAGCGGCTCAAGGAACGTCCGCTCCTTACCGTCGAGTCCGAGCAGGGTTACATTCACTACGCAAAGGGGGGCGTGGTGCTCTACTACATGAAGGAGATGATCGGCGAGGATGCAGTCAATCGAGCCTTGCGCAACGTGATTCTCCAGTATGCCTATGCCCCTCCACCCTATCCCACGTCCTATGCCTTGGTGGATGCGTTGCGGGAACAGACTCCGCCCAACCTGCAATATTTGATCAAAGACTTGTTTGAAGATATCACTCTGTTCTCGAATCGCACTCTGGAAGCCAGGGCGGTGAAGCGCGCGGATGGAAAATATGACGTCACCATCAATGTAGAAGCCCGTAAATTCAAGGCCGATGCCAAAGGCAACGAAACCGAAGTGCCGGTGGATGACTGGATCGATATCGGGGCATTCGCCAAGCCCGCAAGTGGAAGAAAATACGGCGACACTCTCTACCGCGAACGTATGCATATTACACAGCGCAATTCGAGCTTCACGTTCACAACGGCCCAATTGCCGGAGAAAGCAGGCTTCGATCCGTTCGCGTTGCTGATTGACCGAATTCCCGATGACAACGTGAAGAACGTGACGACAGAGTCAGGGCCCGCTCGGCAAGCACAGGTTCAGTTGGTTCAGTAGAGGCGATCGCCACCTCGGGCAGCACTAGGCCTCAAGGTCTCTGGTAGGATGGTCAGCAATCCGGAAGTTGTCCAGAAACGGGCTTCGCGGAACTCTCGGCTGGGTTGGCATTCGCCGCCACTGCACTTCCCCCAAGCCGACTTCTGGCCCACCTCGTACACATAATCGTTTTGCCGGACGAACATCTCAGCCTCCTCTTAGGGGCCTCGTCTAGCATGAGGCTGTCGCCCTATGGCGCTGAAACTCGGCTGGTTCTCTCTTTTTCTGGTAGCGGTGCAGTTCAAACTGCACCACTACCATTTTTCTATAAGGATTGAATCCACAATCTCGGCAGGCTATTCTATCTGCCATTCTCGAGGAGAACCTCTCCATGCGTTGCAACTTCGTTCTGCGCACTTTTTGCTTCTTTTTTCTCGGCCTGCTGCTCCTTCCATCATGTCCGGCGCAAACTCCGCCGGAGAGCAAGTTTTTCTCCACCATCGCGGAGGAACGTTTCTCCACCCACCAGATGACGGGGAATGGCGATCTCTGGCCCTCATGCTGGGCAGATGACGACAACCTGTATGCAGGCAATGGCGATGGTACAGGCTTTGGCGACGTTTACACCGACATGGCGGTAAGTCGCATCAGCGGCACGCCGAGAGAGTTGACCGGCACCACGATCGCGACCAATGTTGGCACGAATTGGAGCGGCAGTGTCTATACCCGCAAACCGACGGGTATGCTCTGCAGAGGAGGAGCCATCTATCTCGCGTTTCAGAATCTGAACGAATCGACCTTCGATGACGCGCCGGCTGCTTCGATCGCCAAATCCGTCGATAACGGAGTCACCTGGACTTGGAATGCAAACGCGCCTATGTTCGGCACGCCCACGAACCCCGCAAGCCCAAAAGCCTACAAGTTCACCACTGTCTTCTTCCTCGATTATGGCCAAGATTCTGCGAACGCGATCGATGGTTATGTCTATGCCTACGGTCTCGACGACAACTGGCGTTCGCAGGAGACGATGTACCTTGGCCGCGTGCCTGCCGACAAGGTACAGAAGCGCGCGGACTGGGAGTTTTATGCCGGCACCAATGTAGATGGGGCGCCCGTCTGGACCGAGGACATCACCAAGAAGATGCCCGTGCTCACCGACACGCGCCTGCTTTATCCCGTCATGTTCGGACCGGATTGCCCGCCCTACCAGCAGGTAATTGCACAGGGCGGCGTCACGTACGACGCGCCTTTGCAGAAGTACATTTTTGCGTCATGGTCCTGCAGCACGCATGAGCTCTATGAAGCAAGTCGGCCGTGGGGTCCTTGGAAGCATTTTCAGTCGACCGACTTCGGCCCGCTTCGTCTGAGGCGGAACCGAGGACAATACGGCACCAGCATCCCCTCGAAGTTCATCAGCGCTGACGGGAAAACGCTGTGGTTGCAGAGCAACGTCTGCTGCGCTGGAAACTCCTATCGGTTTTCTTTGCGCAGAGTCTATCTTCAGCCCGCCCAGCCCTCCTCGCCCAGCAATGGCCCATCGACCGATAATCTGGCTCTCTCTCGGGGTACGCGCGCCATCAGCAAGAGCACACATTTCGGAACCCTTTGCGGCCGTGGCTGCTCCGACCAGCTGGATGGCGGAAATGCGACCGTGAGCGAAGACGATTACGACGAGCAGATAAAGACATCGGACTGGTGGGGCTACATCTGGCCCCAGGCTTACAACATCAACCAGATGGTCTACACCACCGGGACCATGTTCCCGAACGGTGGCTGGTATGCGGCGAAGCTGCGGGTTCAAGTGCGGCGGAACTTTGAATGGGTGGACGTTCCGGGCGTGACCGTAACGCCTCCGTATCCCTTTACGGCGGACGCGGGCAGCTTCACTACCTACACCTTCAACCTGCCGAACACATGGGGAGATGGCGTGCGCATCATCGGCCAGCCGGGAGGCACCGGCTACTTCACCTCCATAAATCAACTCGGCGTCTACTTCCAGGCGGAGGATTCACCTCATTAACCATTTACGTCTTGTGGGCGGTTGGCCCAGGCTTTTGGATCTTGCGGGCATTACCAACACAGTGGGTGCTCCGTTCCTTCGCGTTTTTTGCGAAGAGCGGAGGTTCAGAAACGGGCTTCTGGGAAGCGCGTCAGATCGGCACCGGGCAAACCGGAAATAACCGCGGACGACTGATCGGGCCGACAGTCGTGCAAAACGGCGACAATAGCGTCTTTATTGACGAACTCGGTTTTTAAGGTACTTGCAAAAGTCAACTCGCTATAGCTGGCTCCCCGACTTCTGATCGCATTGCATTCGCCTAATGCCCTCAGTGAAACCGGACTGCGGGTGTGCGCTCCAGAGAAAAGCCGGGAAATGACTTCCTTGATATTTCCGGAGATTCGTGCCCCAAGAATGGCCGTCAAACGGCAACCCTGCAGCAATGTGCCATCCAAAATCAGGTATCAAGCATGATCATACGGCTTTTGGGCACCGGCGCGGCTCCGAACTCTACAAGCCTGCCCCGGCCCTACTGGTACGATCTGGAAGCGCCCCGCCGCAATCCCCGGAAGCGAAACCAGCGCGAGGGGCAGTCGGGACTATGAAACGAGCGCCTCATGCTTCCTACTTTTTCCTGGCGCTGATCGTTTCGCGTGCCTTTGCGACCAAGGCGTCGAATCGCGGGTCACCGTGAAGAGACTTCAATTCAGCATCAGCTGAAAGTTCTCCCGGCGAGATGAGGCCGTTCTCGATGGCGTGGTTCAGGTCCGCGAAGGCTTCGTCCGGCGCACCTCTCGCCGCCTCAGCGCAGGCAAAGTTGTACCAAGCCTCGGCCACTGTGGCTGGCTGACTGGTTTTCTCCGCTGTCTCGATCACGTCGCGAAACATTTTCGCTGAATCAGCATAATGTCCCTCCCGGCTGAGGACCAGCGCTTCCATTTCCATGCTCTGCAATGTGGAGGTGTGGGTCGGGCCTAGCACGCGAGTTTTGATCTCGATAATTTGGCTCTGGAGGTTGTCGGCTTCGGCGTAACGCCCTTCCTTCATCATGGTGACGGAAAGCATCATCATTGCCCTAAGAGTTTGGGGATGTTCCGGCCCCAGTACGCGACGCTGAGCGGCAATCACGTCGGAATACAGCTTTTCAGCCTCTGGGAAGCGGCCCTCCTCCTCAAGGTTTTCAGCCGCGTGTGACATCGAAAGCAGGGTCGCTGGATGGTCCGGCCCGAGAGTTCGCTTCTGTGCTGCGACCAGTTCGCTATAAATCTGATCTGCTTCCGCATACCGCCCCTGCGGGGTCAGAATTTCTGCCAGCTCGTTCAAAGTGCTCAAAGTTTGAGGATCGTCCGGGCCAAGTACTTTGCGCTCCGCGTTCAGTGTTTGGCCGAACATGCTTTCAGCGTCGGTGTGACGTGCTTCATTGGCATAAACGTAGCCGAGGCGATCCATAGACGCCAGAGTGTCAGGATCATTGGGACCGAGAACCTGGCGCTGGGCCTCTAGCGTGTTTTGCAACAGCTTTTCCGCCTCTGGCAAATGTCCTTGGGCGCGGAGGAGCTGGGCCAGATAACTTTCACTTGCCAGTGTTTCCCGGCTTCGTTCTCCGAACATTGAGCTTTGAATTGCCCGCGCGTGTACTACCAAATCTTGCGCGCGGCCATACAATCCCAGTCCGGCATACGACTGCGCCATGGTTTCCATCAATTGGGCCTGCAACTCCGGATCCTTGCGCAAGCCAGTGTCGATATCTTTCGAGGACTTATCCAGAATCTCGCGCGCTGTAACTGCGTTGCCGCGCGCCTCGCTGGGGTTCGATACTTTGAACATACCGGTCATAAACTTCGTGACGCGGTCGGCGCGGTCGCGCTCCCGCGTAATCCTCCGCAACTCGATCGCCTGCATCAATCCGAACGCTATCAGCAGCATTGCCATAGCGGTGGCCGCCACCACTCCGAATTTGTGGCGTTGAACGTATTTCTTGGTCCGGTAAACCAGGCTTGCAGGCCGCGCAATGACAGGTTCGTTGCGCAGATAGCGTCCGAGATCGTCCGCCAGTTCCCCATGGGTGCCATACCTGCGAGCGCGGTCTCTCTCCAGAGCTCTCAAGGTGATCCAGTCCAGATCGCCGCGCAGCATGTTTGCCAATTGCCTAGCGTCCGTGCTCCTTTTCTCCGCAATGGCCGCCGCAGCCGGGTCTGTGGTGAGTCTTGTGCTCGGACTCGTCGGCTCCTCCTCGTGCACCTGCCGCAGAACTTCATGAAAGGGTTTGCTCTCCCACTGCTGTGCATCCAGGGCCAACACTCCCGTGAGCAGTTCGTAGAGCACCACGCCGAGCGAATAGACGTCGCTTCGGGTATCTACATCGGCCGCAATGGGATCCATCTGCTCCGGGCTCATGTATCCGGGCGTGCCCACCAACCCCCCGGCACGCGTCACCAGCGTCCCGCGCTGCGATTGCTCGGAGATCGCTTTGGCCAGTCCGAAGTCGATAATGCGCGGCACAGGCTTGCCATCCACTTCAACCACCAGAATGTTCGTGGGTTTCAGGTCGCGATGAATAATTGCTTTCTGATGCGCGTGCTGCACGCCTTCACATACTTTTGTGAAAATAAGCAGGCGCTCGCTAGGAGAGAGACACTTCTCGTCGCAGTATTCGGTGATGGGCAGGCCCTGCACATACTCCATGGCAAAGTACGGTTGGCCTTCGGCCGTGGAACCGGCGTCGAAAACCTTGGCGATGGAGGGGTGATCCATCATGGCGAGCGCCTGCCGCTCCAGATCGAAGCGTATCAATGCGGACTTGTCATAGCGGGCTGCTTTAATGATCTTTAGCGCAACCTGCCGTTTGACGGGAGCAGACTGTTCCGCCAGCCACACCTCTCCCATCCCACCCTCTCCCAATTTCCTGATCAGGCGATAGGGCCCAATCGAACCTAGGTCGGGCGCAAGAGGTTCCATCGGAGTAGCGCTACGTCGAAGGCGGCCTTAGGAGCCGAACTGTCGCTCGCGCCCGCGTTGTGCGGAGTTGACTTGGATGTCAGATCGCTCACGCTTCTCTCTCTGAAAGGGGATGCAAATCGACGGTAAGTTTAGCACCCCAAGGAAGGCGCATGACTCACTTGGCACAACTCGTAAACGTTAACCGCGTCCGCATTTTAATTCGAGTTACCGCGCGATCACTCCCGGATGGTCGGCAGTCCGGAAGCTATCCAGAAACGGGCTTCGCGGAACTCTCGGCTGGGTTGGCATTCGCCGCCACTGCACCTCCCCCAAGCCGACTTCTGGCCAGCGTCAAAGTGCGCGATCAAGTGCCGCATCCGCTCGCCGTGACTCAGGCAGAAGCAGTAATTGCAATCGCCACCTCTCTCCATCGGTAAACACTAGCCGACATATCGGTACTAATCCGGTGTCGGTGAGCGCATTGGCGATTTAGCGCCAATCCAGAATCGATCCTGGTGACATGCGCGTTTAGGGGACTGATCCTGGGAGTGCCTTTGAAGTTAATGAGCGCTTTGCCTCCTTCGGCGTTTCGGACCAACTCAATCTCTTCCCGCTCTGCTACAAAAATAGAATGCGCGCTATCCTCTCCTGCCTGTTACTACTTTTATTCTCCAGCCCCAAACTCATCCTTGCTCAGGCAAACCCTTCATGGACCGCTCCGATTGTTCCGTTTCGAATTGCTGACAACCTCTACTACGTGGGAAGCCAGGACCTTGCCAGCTACCTCGTCGTCACGCCCAAAGGAAATATCCTAATCAATGCGAACCTGGCTACCTCTCCATCGCAGCTACGGGCGAGTGTGGAGGCGCTAGGGTTTCATTGGAATGACACCAATATCCTGCTCAACAGCCAGGCGCATTCCGACCACATGGGTGGCGCGGCGGAGGTGATTCGCGAGACACATGCGCAAAGCATGGTGATGGACGGTGACGTGAGCGTCGCCGAAACCGGCGCACGGGCAGACTTCTTGTCGCCTTCGCCTAACGTCCTCAAATATGCTCCTGTTTACGTAGATCGCATTCTCCATGACGGAGACACGGTAAGCCTGGGCGGTGTGACACTGACAGCCCACAAAACCGCCGGCCATACGCGCGGATGTACCACGTGGACATTGCGCGCTCACCTTCCAGGAGAGCCAGCGGAGACGATGCGGAATATCGTCATCGTCGGCGGTGCGGGTTTTTGGTCGGAGTACCACTTCGTCGCTACACCCCGCCATCTCGTAAGCTACCCCGGCATCGTTCAGGATTTCCAGCATACCTTTTCGGTGTTGCGTGCTTTGCCCTGCGACGTATTTCTGGGAGCCCATGGTGGGTAATTCGACATGCTCACCAAACTGAAGCGCTATCCGCAAGATGGTCCCCATGTTTTTATCGACCCTGAGGGTTATAGGGAGTTCGTCGCTAACGCTCAGGAGACTTTCGAGAAGGCATTAAGCAAACAGGAAGCCGCCGCGGCTCATTGACGTTTCGCCCCAGCCGTTTTTGATGATTTGTCTAGACGTGCTTTAGTGATCGGCTCATTCCAGAAGAATGTTCCCCGCTAACGCTAAGCCGCCGTGTGTTTCTTCATCGGCAGCGCTGTGAAATCTCTCTTGGTGACTACAGGGCAATGCACTCATCGAGCAAGGGTTTGAACCGACATCGGACATTAGTCCTGTGAAACGCGCAAGCATCCAGGATTTTGTCTCCAGCCTAGCCGACTTCTGGCCCGGAATGACTTCCGGTTAGCCCTTCATCCATGCGCAATTCGCAGTCACCAGGCTCATTGCGCCCCTGGTCCACCGCAGGTGCTAGTCTGACGTAGGAACTGATGAACAACCGCGACATCCAGGCAGCCTGGAAATATCACGATAGTACGAAACACTCCTACTGGAGTATTCGTAACAATCCTCACTTCCTGGACTGGGCAAATCGGCCCCAGCCCTTCAAAATCTATCCGAAGCTAGAGCGGCTTCCGCTACCGCGAGACGTGTCACAAACGGGCGTGGCCGCGCTCTCCGCGCTCTCAGATGCGTTGTCCTCTTCGCCGGCTGATTCGGTACCTGACCTCCAAGATCTGGCGCGCATCCTCTATTTCTCGGCGGGGATCACCAAACAGCGCGGATCTCCAGGCGGAGAAATCTACTTTCGCGCCGCAGCCTGTACTGGAGCCCTCTACGAGATCGAGTTGTATATCGTGACTGGCGATCTCGCGGGCCTGGATGCCGGCGTGTACCACTTCAATCCGGCGGATGTTTCGCTACGGCTTCTCCGAAAAGGTGATTGTCGCGGAAACCTAGCTCTGGCGACGGCGCTGGAACCGGCAGTGGTGGGCGCGCCCGTGACCATCATTTGCACCGGAATATACTGGCGGAATGCCTGGAAGTATCAGGCACGCACCTATCGCCATTTTGGTTGGGACAATGGCACCCTGTTGGCGAATATGCTGGCTGTTTCTGCGGCTTCGGGATTGCCCGCCAAGATCGTGCTCGGGTTCGTGGACGCCGATGTGAATCGCGTACTCGATCTCGATACCCGGCACGAGGTTTCCTTGTGCCTCGTACCGATCGGGCACAGATCGGACAGTTCGCCCCCAACGCCCAGTGAAGCTGATGCACTCGGCTTGGAAACGATTCCCCTCTCGCAGCGCGAGGTTGAATATCCCACCATGCTCGAGATGCACGATGCGTCTTCGCTTGCGTCCGTACAGGAAGTAGCTCAATGGCGCGGGAAGCAACCGGTCGTTCCTCCTTGCAGTCCGGCGGGCGGGGGAGTGCGACTGCACCCCCCGCCGGAAGAAGAACAGCCGAAGGACACGATCGAGCAGGTAATCTTGCGCCGCGGTTCCACCCGAGCGTTCGAGAAGACGGCATCCATCACACTGGCACAACTTTCTACCATTCTCGACAGCGCTACGCGAGGTCTTCAGGCTGACTTTCTTGAGTCTCCCGGCGAGCAGCTCAACGATTTTTACCTGATCGTGCATTCGGTGCAGGGGCTCAAGCCGGGTGCTTACTTCTTCCGGCGTGATCAGAACATCCTGGAGCTTTTGAGAGAGGGAGAGTTCCGCGCCGAGGCCCATCACCTTGGGCTGGAGCAGGAACTGCCGGCGGATGCCTGCGCGGACATTTTTTTTCTCGCTGATTTGAAACCCATTCTGGAGCGATATGGGAACCGCGGGTATCGGGCCGTCCAGCTCGAGGCGGGCGCCATTGGGGGCAAGGTCTACCTGGCTGCATATGCCCAGCACCTAGGTGCGACTGGGCTGACCTTCTTCGACGATGATGTGGTCAGCTTCTTTTCACCGCACGCAAAGGACAAGAGTGCCATTTTCCTGCTCGCGATCGGCAAGCCGCGGAAGCGCGAATCGCAGTAGCGTCGACTCCCGAATTGTCGGCGCTTCGGAAACGGGCTTCTGGACCGTGTCACTAAGGTTCGTCCCATGAACCAGCGGTCCGCCACATTGCCCCATAGCTGAACACTAGCCGACTTGTCGTTACCAATCGCGGTCGCCAGCATCAGATCACTTCCTCTTTGACTATTCGTCCAGAATCGGGGGCACGATCAGAACTCCAACCGCGCCTGAAAGGCGATCATGCGTGGACTGCTATCGCCACCCAATCCGACTCCCAGCAAGCCGGTCGGCGGAGAAGTTGTGGACCCCAGCGCTCCAAATCCACTCTGCGTGGAAAGATTTCCTGGAATGCCGGCCTGCACCATGCTGGGAAGCGCGAAATTCGGATGGTTGAAGACATTGAAGAACTGACCCTCAAACCGCAGCTTCACATGCTCCTGCAAGGGAAACCATTTTGTTAGGTAGAAGTCGCTCCAGAGGAAATCGGGACCGCGCAGGGCATTGCGGCCGAGGGTTCCGAATTGGCAGGTTTGCGGGCTGTCGCCGCCATAGCACTGCCCCGTACTCGGATCGACCGCCGATACGAAAGCGTCCGGATTAAGCCACTGCAGCGTTCCCGCCTGAGTTACGCCGGGAATCGGATGATGCACATACAGCGGAACGCCGGGAACGACACTGGCAAACTGCGGCCCACTGCCCTGCACAATTCCGTCTTGCTGCCCAGTACTTGGATTGGCAGCTGAGTAGGGCGTGCTCAGTACCGAGAACGGAACTCCACTGTGCCAAAACGCTGTTCCGGAGATCTGCCAGCCGTTGAGCGCGTAGCCCAGAGAACGACTGCGCACTCTGATCGGCAACTGATACACATACTGCGCGTTGAAATTGTGCCGGATGTCATAGTCACAAGGCCCATAATCGCGGGCCAAGTCTCCCGGCAAAGGCGAGAGAATCCCTCCGGCGGAAAACGGAAGGAACCCTCCGTTCGAGACCGTATCAATGCAACGGCTCCAAGTGTAGTTGACTTGTCCTTGCAAGCCATGGCCGAGTCGTTTCATCGCGGTCAGCTGAAGACCGTTGTAGTGGCTGTTCGCGCCGGTGGAGAACTGCGTCACTGCTCCGAATCGTGCATCGGTCGGCTGCATGTAGGGGAACGGCGCAAAACAACCTTGGCATACGGTCTGGTAACCGTTCACTTGTGTTGAGTACGGCTGGTTTACGGCGCGCGTGCCGACGTACTGCGCTTGCAAACTGGCCGTCGTCCCGAATTGATGTTCCATTCCTAGGCTCCACTCCCTGAAGTACGGCGCGTGGAGTTTGCCATCTGGAATGGCCGTGATCGCAACCGGTGGAAGCGAGGGCTGGCCCTGGGGAAATCCCGAAGTAAAAGTCTGATTCGCGGCAAAGAGTGCGCCGACTGCGCTGTTGGGCGCTCCCGGCGCGATGGCTGTGCCGCCCACACTGCCAAGCACTCCTCCCTGGAACGTCTTATCGTAGGGCGGATTCGTGCCGATCAGGTCGGCCACGGTGCCCGGTAAGATGTCGCTGAAAATTCCGAAGCCGGACCGGAGCACGGATTTCGGTTCAAACTGCCACGCAATCGCGGTTCTCGGTTGCAGAATGGCCGCCGGCGTGGACGAAAACAGATGGTCGAGATGAGTTTGAATAACGGCGTTGAGCGGTTGATCGTTATGCAGGATGGAACTGAAGGACCCGCGAAGCCGAGCGACTTGATCATGAGGATTCAGCGGATTGGAGTTGAAGGTGTCTCGCAGACCGAACGTCCAGGTCAGTTTGCGAGTTACTTTCCAAGTGTCTTGCGCGTAGACATCGAGATTGACAAAGTTAAAGGGCTCATTTGCGTTCGAAGGGAACGTCTCTGACGCGGTATTCGCCACTCCCTCGATAAATTTCTGCAAGTTAGCGTAGGTCACAGTGGGAACCGTTCCTTCTCCGAAGTCGTAATCGTTCAAGCGGAAGATACGGGTATTGGTTCCGAATCGCAGTTCATGAGCGCCGTGACTCCAGGCGAGATTGTCATTGATGAAAAAGCGGGATGCGCGCCTGCCTTGAATCCAGGTGTTGTCGAGTCCTCCCATGGGCGTGAAGGCATTCGCGCCGCTGCCCTGCAACACAATCGGGAACACCGAAAGCGTCTTCTGCAGGTTGTTTGGCCCAAACAGGCTCTCGTACCAGGAGAACGCGGGATTGAAGTAGTTCACCAGGTTCTGCGAGAAGACGTGCGTATATCCCGCGGCAAGCGAGTAGAGAGGCTGCGGCGAAAGCGCGTCGAACACTGGGTTGATGGGGTCCGTCCACGCGGCTTGCAGGCCGGTGTCCGCTTGAAAACGAAACCAAGTCGTATCTTTCTCATTGATGTTGTAGTCGATTCGGGCTGTCTGCACCTGTTCGTGGTCGTCGCTGGAGTGCGAAATGCTCTGCCGGTTGGCGCAACCGTTTCCATTCGGTGGATTGCCGGGCGCCGCAGTGCCGTCCGAGTTGAAAGGACACCAGAGCACCTGGGTGGCTGTGCCGCTGGTATTTCCATACAGCTTGAACATTTGTTGATAGAACAAACAATTCTCATTCGCCTCGCTGGACCCGCAGCCGGTCGGCTGGCCCGTGGAAAGCTGGTTCAAGACGTATTGTTGGAATGCCGGACTGGGAACGATCGTGGGCGTGACGATGGGCAGTGCGATCCGCACCCATTCGCTGTCAAAGAAGAAGAACAGTTTGTCGTGCGCGATCGGCCCACCCACACTGCCTCCAAAATGGTTCACAGTTGCCCCCGGCTTGTGATTCCCCGGCGTCGCATTGGTGAAGTAGTCCGCCGCATTAAGCAGCGCTCCATTCCACAGTTCGTAAAGATTTCCGTGAAACTGGTTCGTGCCAGACTTGGTGACGTAGTCGACTTGAGACGCTCCATACCGTCCTTGGTCCACCGAATAAGAAAGCGTGTTGACGGTCACCTCTGAGATCGAATTCAGTCCCAAAACGAGGTTGGTGGAGAGGCCGCTGTTGAGATTGGTGAGCGGGTCGTTCGTTTCCAACCCGTCCACGATGTAGCCATTGGAGAGTGCCGGGAGTCCGTTGAATTCCACGTTGCCATACCCGTTGCTGCCACCGACAAAATCGTTACTGCTGCCGGCCGTATTGATCAGGGCTCCAGGCGCAAACTGCAGGGGGTAGGTCAGGTCGCCTCCGGGATTCGGCAGGTCCTCCAGTGCCGGTGCACTCAGGGTCGTGGATGTGTTTGCGTTTTCCAGGTTGATTAGTGGAGCCTCACTGCTGACCTCAACCGCTTCATTGGATCGGGCCACCTTGAGCGTGAAATCCACGGTCTGCTTCTGTCCTAGGCCCGCAACGACGTTGTCATTTTGCCCCGGATGGAAGCCTCGCGCTTCCACTGTGACCGAATAGGTACCCGGCTTTAGCTGCGGAAAGTTGAACCGGCCTGCGTCATCGGTCTTGGCACTACGCTTCAGACCGGTCTCGTGATTTGTGATCGTCACGGTGGCACCCGCGACAACCGCGCCAGATACGTCGCTGACTTCGCCAACGATGGCGCTGGTGGTTTCGCCTTGCGCCAGTGCTTTCGCCGGGAGAAGGCACACCACGGTCAACACGAAAAGAGGAACGTGAAACGCCCGCGCCATGAATGCCCCCACTCATTTGCCCCAAGACCGGCAACGTCTTTCTGCTTGATATATTAACCAAAGATTATTCTACACAGTTAACCACAGTTAACACAAACAAGCAAGGGCGGGAGGAGCAGAGGCAGCCTCGGGGATTGCGCCGAAGTTTTCTATTGAACTCTCGCGGGAAGCATGGAAGCAAGGAAGAGACACCCAACTCGCAACCGCAATCGAGGTGGCGAGAGCTTTATAGCCGGGAATGCCTCTGCCTGAGTCACAAATTCCGCTTGCTGTTTATGGACACAAGAACGTTTATCGGTACCGAACCCGACTGACAAAACAATAACTTCCGGTTTGCGCGCGACTCGGACAAGAAAACGAGGCGTTCAGCGTCTGCGCTTTTCCCACCATTCCGAGAGTGACTTAGAACCCCGTTCAAATCGCACGTAGCGCCCGAGTTTAACGTGGGGGATAGGGTCATTGGCATACCCTTCTCGTGTCCAATTCCGAATCCAAGTCTGTGGAACCTGCCAACGTTTGGCCAGTTCACTCGCGTCGATAATCTCAATTGCGCTCATAACTGACACCTACGTGACAACCAGACTTTCAAGTTATTGAAAGCAAAGTCGGGTTTTTTGTCTGACGGTTAACCTAACCGCTGTTCTTGCATCGTCCTTTTGCTGGCCCGTGTCCCAGAACCCCTAGTACCCAGAGTTATGGGACACTTCAAAACCCACAGACGGGGGAGAACACCATTAGTTCGGTGTCTCTACTTCGCGCGCCTCGCTTCTTCGGACTTTTGCTTCCAGTTCGCGCTGAAGCGCCGGTACCGCTTGATGAGCTCGGTCCTCTCCCGCCATTTGAACCGATTGTTGAGGGATGTATCGTGGACTATGGCTCAGGGTGTGTCGGCTCCGCGCCGATCTGAAGTGCCGCTCTTCTGCCCGGAGTCTGGAGCGTTTGCAGGGAGGAGCCCGCCGGCTAGACCAAGTAATAAAGAGGCTGCTGGTCGGTTCCTGCGAACTCGGCCTGCAGGCAATGGTCGCAGGGATTGTCTTCCAAGAGTTCGTAAACATGGCGCACGGCTTTGAGAGTGGCAGAAAACTTTTCTGCCTCCTCCGGAAAGACACGGTCGCCCGGCAGCCAATCGTGAAAGTGCAGGTTTGCCATGGCCTTCGCCAATGCTGGCCGAACCCCACAAAGCAGAACGGTTACTCCTCGCGCTTCCATGTCATGCAGAAAATGGTCAAAGCGTTCGAGTGAAACCATGTCGGGATTGCGAGTGCGCTTAAGACGCAACACGACGAAGCGAATGCCTTCGGCCTCGGTGCGGCGCTTCAGGTGATCGAAACAGCGATCAAGCTCAGGGGCTGCGCCAAAGAACAATTCACCTTCCAAATCGTAGAGCACCATGGCAGTGCAAGGCCGGTCCTCGGGAAGACGTTCCCGGACGACCCGGTCGCTGCTCACCACCAACTCGTTCCAACGCAGGAGTGCGGCGCGGGGAACGAACATCAGAATCGATAAAGCCACCCCGATCAGGATGGAGAATTCAACACTGATGAAGATCGCTGAGAAGGCCGTAACCGCAACCAGTGCGGCATCGTAGCGCGAGGCTCGCACGGCATAACTCATCCTTCTCCAATCAACCAGCCGGACAGCTGTGACCAGGAGCAGACCGGCCAGAGCCGATTTCGGAATGTAGCGGGCGAAGGGTGCGAGTGCAACTACGACAATGGCGACCGTTCCCGCGGCGAAGATTCCCGAAACACGGCTCACAGCCCCGGCTTGAAAGTTGATGGCGGAGCGCGTCAAGGAGCCTGAGCCGGGTAGGCATTGGAAAAATCCTCCGGTGAGATTGGCCAGACCCTCCGCGAGACACTGCCGGTTGTAGTCGAGCGACTGGCGCGTGGTGTTGGCTATCGATTTTGCAATCGCCAACGCTTCCAGGAGTCCAAGAAAAGCAATGGCCAACGCGCTTCCCGACAATTCCTTTACCCACCAGAATTGAATGTGGGGAATATGCGGCATCGGTAAATTGCGCGGGACACTACCCACGACAGAAATAATGGTCGCTCCATCGAGCGCTGGCTTGGACCAGCCAAAGCCGGCCGCCACAAGAGCTGCAACAATCAAGGCCATCAGCATGTCAAATTGCGGCAGACGATATCGGCGCGCCAGTTGTCTGAGCAGGATGACGAGAACAATGGTTCCTACTCCAATACCAAGGGCTCGTGGATTCGCGTGGCCGCCGCTAAGCGTCAGCCAAATGCGGTAAAGCACATGCTGCTGGCCCGTGCCACGATCGCGCAAGCCGGTCAGGTTGCCCAGTTGGGTTAGTCCCACCAAAGTGCCGGCCCCGGCCATGAAACCAATCACCACCGACTCCGAGATGTAGCGCGTCAAGTCTCCGAGTTTGAATATCGCGATCAGGATCTGGATGCAGCCAATCATGATTCCCAACAGGAACATGGCTTGGTAGGCGTCGAGCCGGGCGTCGGAATTGAAGAAGCCGAGAGCGCTGAAAACTACGAGCGAAATCGCGTTCGTGGGACCGTTGATCAGGTGCTTCGACGAACCGAAGATCGAGGCCACGAACGTGACCACGATAGCGGAATACAGCCCAAAGCGCGGGTCGACGCCCGCGATAAGAGCATAAGCCATGGCTTGTGGCAACGAGATCGCGGCGACGGTCACGCCGGCGAGCAAATCGTTGCGCGTATTTCCCCACGAGTAGTTGTACTTCATTCCGATTCACTCGCCCTTCGTGCGAGAACTACACATCCTGCCGGTGACACGCTCCGGGCGCGGGCTTATCGCATTTGTCCACGGTATGAGTGCTAGGGGAGGGAACAGATCAAAAATTAGTGCCGCAATAAGGCAGCTTTCCTGATTGCGATGACGCCTTCTATTTCAACTTTCGGCAGTATACTATGTAGTCGATGGAAATACTAGACATAGGAGATTTGCCCATGCTACGCCCGTTGTCTGCCGTGATGTTCCTGTTGCTCTGCGTTGCAGGGAATTCGTCAGAGGCGCAGACGTCCGCCGTCAAGCCGCCGAATGTTACCGTTCTTCAGAACGGTCCCGGGCAATCCGATGGGCTTATTTTTATCGCCCCCAAAGGCGCGGGCATCGGCGGTGGCCCGCAGCCCGGCCCGGTAGGACCCGAAATCGTGGATAGCCGCGGCCGCGTCATCTGGTTCTCCCCAGTGACAAATGGTCAGGTCGCAGCCGACTTCCGGGTTCAGTCCTATCGTGGCAAACCGGTGCTGACGTGGGCGCAGCAGAGCAACTTCGGAAAGCTCGCCGGGGCGACGTCGGTGAACTACATCGCCGACGACACCTATCACATCATCGCCACCGTGCGCGCTGGCAACGGCCTCAACGAAGATGCCCATGAGTTCCTCCTCACGCCTCAAGGCACGGCCTTGGTTACCATCTACGACGTCATAACGGCCGACCTGTCCTCGGTTGGTGGATCGAAGAACGCCCCGGTGTGGGAGGGATCGATTCAGGAAATCGATGTCGCAACCGGCAAAGTGATCTTCGAATGGCACAGCCTCGGCAACGTTGGATTCGACGAAAGCTACTGGCCACTCCCAGACTCGCCCACCGCGGCCTGGGACTACACCCACATCAACGGCATCGCGCTTGACGACGACGGAAACTTGCTGCTCTCGGCGCGCCACACATCAACCATCTATAAACTCGACCGCCACACCGGCGCAGTGATCTGGCGACTGGGAGGCAAGAAGAGTGATTTTCGTTTTGGCGCGGGAGCCGCTTTTTCGTTTCAGCACGACCCGGTTGCGGCGGGACCCAATACGATCCGCATATTCGACAACGAAGTGAATCCCAAGCCGGTGCTGCCCGGCTCGCGCGTCATCTGGCTGAAGCTTGATCCCTCGGCAAAAACTGCCACGCTGATCCGCTCCCTTGATCATCCCGATCATATTTCGGTGCTCTCGCAAGGCAGCGCCCAACTGCTGGACAATGGCAATACGTTTGTGGGTTGGGGTGAGCCGGGGCGCTTCTCGGAATTCGACCCCAACGGGCGCCTGATCTTCGACGCCACTCTACCCAAGGGCTACGATACCTACCGAGCTTACCGTTTCCGCTGGCCGCCCGATCGAAGATGATCGCATTTTCGGCGATTCGATGTTCGCTGCGATCATGCTGGATCCTGACCCTGTGTCACGTCTGCCCCCAAAGGCATGTGTCCACCTCGATCAATACTCGACGCAGCCAAAAATTGCATCCTACGTATCACAAGTAACGCTATCGAAATACTTGTATATGAGATCACCGACTGCTATTCTGCCCTTCGATGGTGACGCTCTGCACCATCCTGGAATCACAGAGCCCAATTCCCGTTCGATACATATTTAAGGAAGCCGCGGGTCGTGCTGTTACTCGCCGTGTAGCGGCTACAAACGGCTAGTAATGACAGAACAAATAGAAGCGGCCGCCACCTAGACAGTCCGAACGAGAAAGCCCCGCTCGTGAGAGCGGGGCCTTCAATTTGGAGTGGAACGGTGACGACTATGCGGAACACTTAGCGTTTGCCTCCGTGTCCGCCGCCACTGTGACCTCCACCGCTGCTGTGTCCAAAGCTGGCATGTCCGCCGCCGGAAACTCCCCGGTTGCCTGCGTAGGCTCGGTTACCTTCAGCGCCCCGGTTAACGGCAGCTCCGCGATTGCTGCCGGCGAAGCCGTGGGATGCCCCCGCGTAGCCTCGAGATGCGCCCGCATATCCGCGACCTGCGGCTGAGCCAAACCCGTGCGCATCGCGACCCGCAAATGAGTGCGCTCCGACTGCGCCATGCGCGGAAGAGAATCCTCGATAATTTCCGTGCACAAAGGCGGCGTGGCTATAAAACGCTCCGCTGCGGAAGGCATAAGGATGGCCGCCGAAGAAGATTCCGCCGTGGAAGCCCCAGCCGATACCCCATCCATGCCACCCCCAGCCGAAGCCGAAGAACGGCGAGATCGGGAAGCCAAAGCCGAACGAAATGTAGGGGCCGCCAACTCCCCACCACGGATAGAACCCAGGCCACACGCCTATGGGATATCCGTATACATACGCCGGGTTGTAAGCGGGCACATACACCACATTCGGATCAGCTGGCTGGATGTCTACATTCGGCCCCTGCTCGTACACGCGCTCTTGAGGCGTACTCCGCAGATTGCCCGCGTTGTAAGCCTTGTGACGCATATCCTGGATCGCCTGCATCACGTCATTCGGCTGGTTCTGATAGGCTTCGCCCAGCTCAGAGGTCCACGACAAATCCCTGTCCAAGTTCGCCAACACTGTGGGAAACTCCGCTAGAGACTTCACGCTCGGATCCCAATCCTGCCGGTCCACTTCCTCGGCCAGATCCCGTCCCTTCAGCGTTGGGTTCTCCCGTACCATCCGGTCCGCCACTACAATCTGCGTTGGATACTCTGACGCGGCCAGTATCTGAGCCACGAGCGAATCAGGATACAACGCAATCGGAGCTACCAGCTTATGCAACTGCTCCGGAGGCAACGTTGTGTACTGCCGCTGATCCGGCCCCGTTGGAGGCGGAGGCGCCTGCGCCTGGTCTTGGTATGTATCTTGATCTCGCGGTGATGGAGGCGCGACATCCTGAGGCGCGCTCTGGTCCGGCGCATTGTATTGCGGCGCGGTCTGCTCTGGCGGCGGTCCTTGATCCACCTGGGCGCCCACAGCCGCTGAGGGCTTGTCCATCGACTGGTCCTGCGCCCCCAAGGAAGTGCCAGTCCCGAGCGCCATTGCGCTCGTCAACACCGCTGTAAGAAGCGTTTTAGATAACTTGGTTTTCATAATGTCCCCCAGAATTCCTGTTACTAGATTGAACACGGGGAATGAGGGAGAGTTCCGTTCTTTTGATTGACTTACACCGGTTGATTTCAACCAGGCAGTGGTGGATTTCGCCCAAAAACCTTAGGCGGAAGTTCGTTGGAAAACAGCTCGGTGGGAATCCGTCGGAGCGAATAATCTGAGCAGCTTGCGTTGTCCGGTTCGAGAACGCTGTCTATTTGTTCAGGCTGGCAGTCCAATCCATCACTACGGACATTGGCGTCAATGCTGATTTCAGCTGCGTGTTGATCAAGAATCGCTGACCGTCTTTGCTTACATCATAGGCAAACCGTTCGGAGGTAGCGACCATTTCGCGGGGATTCGCCTGGAAGAGCGCCACTGGGGATCCCGCATCGAAATTGGCGCCGGTGGTAACGGGCACGGCCATGATCTTGCCATCCGGCGCGAGGTAGAACAACTCTCTCCCGTCGCTTCGCCATTTGGGCTGTTCCCCTCCCGCATTCGACACTTGCCACTTTCCATGCGCTGCGGGAAAGGAAGTTACATAAATCTCCCATCGTCCGCTTTCATTCGAAGCATAGGAGATCCATCTGCTGTCCGGTGAAAAGCGGGCCACATTAGGGGCAGAGGTCGCTTTCAGAAAAAGAGTGGCCGTGAGTCCCGGAAAGGTCACGTACCACAAGTCGGTGCCGCGCTGATAGATCAGGTATTTCCCGTC